>OENZ01000075.1_pt1 | contig 45662 bp, 48 predicted proteins | sample 1539401 | NCBI WGS metagenome assembly OENZ01 (sample SAMN03777355, study PRJEB22549) | human gut metagenome | biome: gut; feature: infant; material: feces | host: Homo sapiens | collected 2013-11-23 | reverse complement strand
GGTATATATCCGGGTGTAAAGGTTAAAAAAGGTCAGATTATTGCTATTAGTGGTGGTACTGGTACTGGTACGGCGCCGCATTTACACGTTGAACGGCGTTTAGGGTATAACGGCGGCGAAGTTTTATATACAGAAACTACTAATCCGGTTCCTTATCTAATCGCCGAAGGTTGGGATTTAACCGGTAATTTTGATGGTTGGGATATTTGGGAAGATTTCAAAGGCTTCTTTAAAGATAAGATTTCTTATAGTATGGAATGGCAGCCTTTGTTTGCTCCATCAGAATTATTAACCAAAATTTTTAAATTGGTATTAGAAGCGTTAGTTGCATCATTTAGTACATTACAAAATAACTTAGGTACTCTATTGGTGCTACTAATGACGATTGATTTAATTTGGTATTGTATTAAAGGTTCTGTGTTCTCCGGGCCGTTTAGCCCGGAAACACTGTTTCCTAGAATTATCCGATATGGCTTTTTTATAGCTATATGGAAAAGTTGGGATAGTTTAATTAAAACGTTATTTATACCTACATTTGAAGCAATAGCATCCTCGTTTACCGGCGAAACGATTAATGTAGAAAGCTATTTAAACTATGATGTATTGTTTAATACATTAGCTGATAAATTGGGCGCTCATTTATCTATGAAATGGTCAATTATTGATATGGTTTCACCATTACCATTCTTAGTAGCTAATCTATTAGTTATGATTGTTTTATTTACAGCCGTTTCTCTTTGTATTTATGTTCTTGCTAAAATTGTTCAATTCTATCTTATTTGTATTTTTGGAATTTTAGGTATTCCAATGGCTTTAATTCCGGGATTAAAGGTTTACGGTAATTTATTTATTGGATCCATTTTAGCGACAATCTTTGATTTAATTTGTGTTGTATTTATGTTCGGATTAGTTATGACGGTATTAAAAGGGTTAGATCCGGTAGGGCCTTCACTTGGATCGCTTCTCTTATTTACAGTTGAATTTGTAATTATGGGAATGCTTGTATCTTCAAGGGCGGCTAAATTTTCTTCATACTTTACCGGTATGAGAGCCGGCTTATAAAGGGGGTAGATTATGTATGCTGCAAGCTATCAAGCATAAAAAAATTGCTATTTTATTTGTAACCGCTATTTGTGTAGGCACTATTAGCGGTATGGCCGCTGCTGCTAAATTTAGAGGTGGCAGCATAAAAGATATTCCGAACAGAATTAAAGAAGCCTTAGAAACGGCAAAACAAGGGGATATTGCAAAGCAATATACTGAAATGTCGAATTTTCAGAAAAAAGTAATGGAACAATTAAAAGGCTTAGAACAAGCTAAAAAAGATATAGAAGGCGTGATTGGTCAAGCTAACGGTCTTAAAAATTACGCTATGGGCCTGTTAAACTCCAAAGAATATAAAAAAGATTTAAAAGAATTATATTCGATTGATTTTTCAAACGGTTTAGATACAGCGTATATTGAGCAGCAAAAAGAAAAGCTTAAAAATATGCAAGAAACAGAAATGTTACAAGCTATTACACTGGCCAATAATCAATCTAAAATACAAGATCAAGTAAATGCGGAAGTTGTTAAAATTTTAAAGATGGCTTCTGATGGGGTTTTATCAGAAAAACAAAAACAAGCTATGTTACTAGCCTTGTATACAAAAGTAAAAAATCAAAAATCATTAGAATTAAACCAAGATTTAATGGTTGATATTGCCGGCGATAAAGTAAAGCGTGGCGATATGCAAGTTACACAAGAAAAATCTGCGGAAGGTATCTTTAATTTACCGAATAGCAACTTAACTGATTTGCGTAAAAAGTTAGAAGATCAGCGATTAAAAGAATTGCCTAAATAGGAGCCAAACTATGAATGAAGAATATGATGTTTTAGATAATTCCTCTGGGTATGATGATCCTTCCGGTTGCTGTGAGCAACAGGAAGAAGATGTATTAGTTACTAGCGTTACTTTATTTTTTAAAGCTCTTGTAAACGGCCGAACAATTACCGGCCGATTGAATATGCCATTAGAAGCTTCTAATTTGCCGTATAACGGCGAAAACATATCTTCTTATAAGGATAGACTTCAAAGCCGTTATATTGACGCTATACGTCAAAAATACGGCACTAAAGAAGTAGTTTTGTTATCAGAGCATGAATACATTGAGTATCAAAAGAAGAAAAAACGAAAAAAAGAAAAGGAATTGCAACGTTGCAACTCCTTTTAGCAAATTATAAATATACTTCTTTTCTATGGGCTACTGATACGGCCACTATAACTAATTCGGTATCCTTAATTTCAACTACCATTCGATAATCAGCAATTCTATACCGCCAATAACCGCTTAAATTAGCAGTTAGCGGTTTTCCGTGAACTCGTGGATTTTCGCAGTTGTAGAGATTCTTCTTTAACCATTTTAAAATCAATCGTTGAATGGATTGATCTAACTTTTTGAATTGTTTTTCAAATTCTTTTGTGTATTCGATTCTATACATTTTTAGATATTCAACTCATTAAACAAGGTTTCGATTGGCTTAGTTTCTACAGTACCGGCTTTTTTAGCATCTTCGTACTTAGCGATCATGGCTAAATCAAAATCATCTTCTAATTTTTCTAACGCTAACTTTTTTAGCAAAGAAGATACGGCGCAGCCGTAAAAAGAAGCAGCCTGTTGCAATATATCAGCTTCTTTTTTGTTCATGCGTACACTTACGATTGAACTCATACAAATTCTCCTCTCTAATAATGTATGACATTTGTAATACTATTGTATGACATAATTATATCTCAATATAGATTTTATTTCTAGTATTTCTAGTATTTTTTGTTTTTTGTATCTTGCCTACTTTTGAATTACGCTCCCTTAACCTACCCACAACACACAACATACACTTCCCCAAAGTGATACATACACCTTAAAAAATGTAATTAAGAGTAGGCAAGATTTTATTTTGAATAAAGCAGCGGCGCTATTTTATGTAAATGCTACCATCAATACGTATTCTTCTCATTCATGGTTTGTTGATTGTATCTCTTTTTCTTCTTGTCTTGCTGCTGCTTTATTGAAAATAAAAAATGTAGGCCCGGTCATAGCCTACTTCACAAAATTTTTATTTTCTTTTGATTATACTCTAGTCAAATTTATGATTTATGGTGTATACTGAAATCAATAAAACACGTAAAAAAAATCACAAGGGGCAAAGGAAGATATTGGCCATCTTCCCTCGCCAGCATCGGTAAAATCCCTACCAACGCTTTTTCCTTTGTGTTCATTACTATCATAGCAATTATATAGAAAAATTGCAATGCGGCAATGGATAATAAAGGCGTATTTTACACACATTTTATAATAAAATGATGTAATGTACGGTTATATGTAATAACAAAAACCATGGTATACGATGCCATGGTTTTTTTACTACATGAAGAAAGCGTTTGCGGATTTATCCAAAATCCGAAATTGCTTGTAGCATAATACTAACTAGCTGCCGGCAATAGCACTTGGATCAGTGCTATATAAATTGAGGGTTTAGTACCACCCAATCAGAGAAGGTACTCGGCACTTGCTTATTCCGTAGTTACCATAGGCAAGCTGCCGTAAGGGGATAAAGGCACATTATGTCCTCGTAAAGCCTATAAACCTGTTCGGGAATGGTTAATAAATGTGCGGCGGCTTAATGCTTACAAGCAATGTTAGTTGTGTGAGTGGGAGCTATTTAAATATCGGAAACGATGTGTAATCGGAGAGAAGCAAGGCGATTATAAAAAATAGGTTAAGATGATTGAATACTCGGTAAATATACCGGGGATTTTTGATTAACAAGGGTAACAACAAATACGGATACCTCGCTTAAAGCGGGCTAAAACGATAGGAGCGGACTTCTCGCATGACGAATGCGGGAGCAGTCCGCCCAAAGCCGTATTCCTACTTTTCAACAGGCTACTATTTCTCATAAGCATTTACAAGGACTAATCTTTAAAATTCCAAAAAAATATTTAAAAACATTTCTTATAAAGAACCCTTGGTTAATTTATCAAAGAGTATTTGTTTGTTTTAGCAAACGCTAATAAATAATATTACATTTTTATTATGAAAGGATGGTTTATTATGGAAGAAAAGAAAATCGAAAAAAAAGAAGTAAATTATGCTGATTATGTAAAAAAAGAAGATTTTAATCCTACACTTGACTGTCGATCCATTAAAGAATACGAAGAAAATTGTAAAAAAGTTACTAGCAGCAATAAGTAAATAAAAAAAGAGTACACTATTTTTAGTGTACTCTTTACTATTATAGTTGCCTGTTCCGGTCGGCCACACCGTTATATTCGTTAGCGTTTAGCGGCCGCCTACACCGTTATATTAGGTGGCACTTACGGCTGCCTACACCGTTATTTCGCTTAAATTATATCATGTATTGTTAGTTATTTCAATAAAAAAGGAAGGTTGCTATGAGTACCAGTAAACATAGTAAAAAGTTAGGGTTTTATTATATTGATGAAGATTATTTGCAATCCGCTCATACAGTGGATGATAAAGTTCCTTTGCAGTCTAGCGAATATAAGAATGCTAAATTTTTTTGTGGTGTAGTATTACGTGTAAGTGATTATAATTATTTTGCTCCTGTTAGCTCTAAAATTAAATTTAAAGAAGCCAATTATGTTCTAATGGAGAAATACAAGGATGAAAACACCAAAGAAATAAAACAAAAGCCTTTGAGCTGCATTAATTTTTCCTTTATGATACCAGTCCATAGCAAATATGTAACGCCGGTTAATTTTAAAACAGATCCAATGGATGAATCATATAGAAGATTACTGAAAAAAGAATATAGGATTATGCAGCAGCATAAAGAATATATATTTAAAAGAGCTGAAAGAATATATAAACTTGTATGTAATGACATTTATCCCTTTAATAAAATAAGCTGCAACTTTAAGCTCCTTGAAAAAGAATTAGAACGGTATAGAAAGATGGATTTAATACAACAATCAAAAAAATCTAAATATCATTCTCGTAAACCGGAATAAATATAATAATAGAAAAAAAGGCCCTTCGGGGCCTTTTTATAGCAATTTAACTAATTTATTTAATGCATTATCATCTATTTTTAATTCTATGATTGTAACTTCTTTTTTTGAATTTAATATATCTTTTATGATTGCTGTGTTTTCTTGTTTATATATAAACTGAAAGCGTGTTGAGTGTTGCTTACAAAACAATTTAATATCTGTTAATATATCTGTTTTAGGTTTAAATGGCTGTGCAATACTTTGCGCTAACTTTAATTCATTTAAAGCGAATGTTTTATTACAAGTGCCTTTTTTAAAATTCGGATGGCCATAAAAACTTGTTCCATCTTTTTTTTCGATTTTTTGTAATTCTTCACCGCAATAAGGGCAATGTAAATCTTCCTTTTGTTCTGTTTTCTTTTTTTCTTTAAGTTCTATTGGTTTTTCATATTCGATTGTGGCCGGTATGGTAGCCGATTTAATTTTTTTATTTTGTTCTTCCGGTTGTGATGTTGTATTTACTGCTTCTTTATCTGGATCTGGATTAAATGTTATATTGATATGTGTTATTACAGTTCCTTTTTTCTTCTTTTCGATATTTAAACCGGGGAAAATATCCGGAAGTTCTTCTTCAATCTTTTTTAAAACTTTATCATTAATCCTAAACCAAGCATAGGATTCTGGAATATCTAATAATCGTCTAAATTCGTCTGTTGTTAAAAAAAGCTTACCGGTTGACTTATATTGCTTTAATAAACGATACATATTTTTTGAGTAGCTGCTTTTTAAAGAAGAAAATTCTTTTAATTCAAATAATGTAAAGTTTTTTGTTAGTTCATTTAAAATATGATAAAATCGTTGATTCGTTTGAATGGTAACGCTCTTTCCCTTATGAATGATATATTCAGTAAATAAAACAAATTTAATATATGATTCTTCTGTATCCATTTCAATATCTAAATGTAGCAGCTTGTTATATAAAGTCTTTAAAGTATCTTCAAACACTTTGTTATTCGGAAACGGAACATCTAATACTTCTTTTAGATCTTTATATTCTATTGTTATTTCCTCTAATTCGGTATCTCTCATAATAGAACATAAAGCAAAAAATAAATTTAACTCTCTCGCATTAAAATCTTTGAAAGCAACTGTATTAATCGTATTGTGATACTTTACTAATGCATTACTCATGACTGGTACCTCATTTTTATAAAAAAATATTGATTTATATTTCTTATTTTATAATTAATCCCTTATAAAGTAAATAGGGGATTAATTATAAACATCTACCCAACAAAAAGGGATTATTTACCCAACAAAAGGGGATTAATTGCTTTGAATTATTTTACATCTATTTTTAATTTTTCTTGTTTTTTATCGTAAATTAATCCATAATTTTACTACTGGGGATTATTTACCCAACAAAAAGGGATTAATTGGTTTAAAAAAAGGCGTTTACCCAACAAAAGGGGATTATTACCCCAACAAAAAGGGATTATTTACCCAACAAAAGGGGATTATTACCCCAACAAAAAGGGATTATTTACCCCTTGCGAAGCCTTATATTTACTGGCTTCATCGGCTCCCTAAAAGTATTAAAAAGAATATTAAAAATAATTAAAAAAGAATAGGGCTTTAGATCCGGCTTGAATTTATGTTGTTGTTTTTCATTTTTTTTATTGATTGATATTTTTTTTAATTAGTGGTATGCTTTATTAGCTCCTAAAAATTTTTATTTTTATTGCTCATGACTGGTACTCATAGCATTGGAGCAAAAGGCTGCTATCATTCGATAGCAGCCTTTTTTGTTTTTTTGTATTTTAATGTTTAATGTCTAATCATTTTTTTTAGATTGTCTTAATACATATGCTATAGAAAGATCTATTCTTTTTTCCTTATCTAATGAAAACCACGATTTAATTCTTTTCTCTAATTCTTCTGAATACCCGGCGTATAATTGGCAGCCGTTTGTAAATGAAGATATATATAGTCGTATAATTTTTCCATTAGGTAATTGTAATGCTAGAATGTTGAAGTTTGAAGTCGGCCAAGATTTTTTATCTCCAAGCCAAGATTTTTTATTTAAATTCATATGTAATTGAAATAATAATGGATAACCATTTATTAAAAGATTTCCATTGATAGGTAAATTATTTCCTATAAGAATTTCTTCATCGTTTAGTTTTTCTAAAGAATCAAAATTTCTCGTAAAATGGTTTATGATTCGATTATCATCTTCTCCGGTTAATAATAAAAAATTAGTTTCTGTTACAAATGTTTCATTAAATCCTTTAATATTTTTGTATTTTATAAATTCATTTGGGTATAGTTTAATCAATCCTACGGATGCATCAAATTCTATTCTAGCAAATGAATTTTCGTTATAGTTTATCTGATGATTTTCTTGATCCAACAGCCAATTAAGATAAAAATTATTTTTTGTAGGAACATCCACTAATTCATCAATCGCACAATTAAATAAATCGGCTATTTTAAATATATTTTCTAATGGAGGTTGAGATACCTCACGTTCATAAGAAGATATTTGTTCCTTAGTTAAACCTAATAATTTGCCAAAATTTTCTTGAGATAATTTAAACCTTTTTCTTAAATTTAGTATTTTACTTCCATAATTAAGTTTTATTTTATTACTCATGACTGGTACTCCTTTATTTATTTTTTAGTGCTTCATACCTCTTAACTAATCTATAAAATGTCATAGGTTTTAGTTTTAAGGTATTCATGGCTGCTGTAGCTGTAATTTTTTTGTTTTTCCATTCGTTATAGAGTTTTACAAATTCGTCAGTTATGGGTGTAGCCGGCCGTCCGAATTTTACCCCTTTTTCTTTAGCTGCCTGTATACCTTCTCTTTGGCGTTTGTGAATTTTTTTTAATTCTGCTTCCGCTAATGTTGAAAATACCTCTATTAATAGATTATTTATCATTTCTAGCATAATTTTAGCTGTTTCGCCATGTTCTTTGTAATTAATTAAAGTAGTTGGTACGTCTAATATGCGTACTTTAATGTTTTTCTCTTTAAAATACTTTAATTCTTCTAAAATGTCTGCTTTGTTACGGCCTAGTCTATCCAATTCGTGTATAAAAAGCTCGTCATTTTCTCTTAATGCTCTTTTTAATAATTGGTATTCCGGCCGATCAATATTTTTACCGGATGCACGATCAATAAATAAATAGCGTTCTTCCACACCATATTTCAATAGTTCTTCTTTTTGCCGGTCTATGTTTTGTTCTTTTGTTGATACTCGTATATATCCTATTTTCATTATATCTTTCTTCCGGGTAATTTTTTTTCATTTATCATTTGCTTTTTTATATGTTTAATAAATTCTTTAGCTCTATTTTTAATGTAGCTTTCTAATGCATCAATTTTTTTATCATCTACTATATCAGACGGAAATCTTTGAAATTTAAAACCATCTAATTTTTCCAACATAGGAATATGTCTTTCTTTTAAATATAGTTTTGCTTGTTGATTATATGTTATTCCCCAATAATTAGTATTATCTCTTTTAAAATCTTTTAAATTTTCGTAATCTCCGTCATTAGCCTTAAAAAATAATGAATTACCATGATCAAAAAGAGGTGCCGCCCCTAAAATTTTATTTGTGTTATTATCTATTAACATTCCAAAGTTATTAAGGTGTCTATCTGTATTATGTATTAATGCATCAAAAACCATCATATCTTCAAAATTAGCTGTTCCGTATATTTCTCCTATTTCTAATTGTTTTTTATAAATAGATAATTCATCTCTATGGGTTATATTATTAACTAATGCTGAAATGGGTAAATAACCTATATTTTCATCTGTGAATAATTTACAACGACTGACATTTTGATTTTTAAACGAAATAACATCATAATCAACATGAGGTAACTCTAATTTTTTAGCTATTTGTGAAGCGTATGCTTCCAAATAAGCTTCTTGGCCACCGTTAGAGTATCGCATTGAAGAACCTTTATATAAATAAATATTTCCGTCAGCTTCTCTGTGCCAACATTTTTTTAACATTCCGGCTGTAGTAAATTCTGGTGAAGTTACAATTCCGTTTACATTGCTTGGATCCCCTGTAAAAGCTATTTTTGCAATAATTTCGTTAAAATCATTATGATATAAATTAATGTTTTCCCAATTAACGGAGTTTCTTTCGTGTTTCGGACAAACCCAATAGGAATCGTTTAAAGATAATCCATAACTAACTTCTATATATTTAAAAGGATTATCTTGTTCTGATATAGATTCTAAAATTTCATCTACATAAGCTCTGTTTTTAGGAATTTTTCTTTGTAGTAACCAATTTTTTAAACTATCGTTAGTTTCGATCATTCCGTATGGTATTAATTCTTTGTTTTTTATTTCGTTTATATTCAATTCCATTGTATATAGATCAACATCTTTATCTTTTATATTTTGGTTTATTTTATTAATTGAAAATGTAAGTATGTCTTTGTTTTTGTTTTTTAATATCATATCCATAATAAAACCTCTTTTATATCAAAAATATAATTAAATTATGATATATAACATAATTATGATAATATACATTTTGATATATAGATATACTAAAAGAATTAGTTGTATCAAAATGTACACTTTTTGTTATAGATAAAGTTATCTGGTTAAGCTTTTTCTTAATTTTAAAGAGGCTTCTAAACCTTTTTGTATTTTATCATCTAATTTTAAAGCAAATAAATCCGGATCAATTTCTTTTTTTATTCCACTTAACATTCCTTCTTTTAAGGCTAATTTTAATTCATAGGATATTGTATCAATGTCTCTGCGCTCCATAATATCAATTAAATTTCTATAATTTGTCGTTGAAAAGTGCTTGGAATATTTTGTTAACAAAAAATCCATATCGTAAATATCTCTTGCTTTATTACGTGCGCCAAAGGCAAGAATTTTTTGTTCAATTAATGATTCTATTTTATATACTTTTATTCCGTTAACTGTCCTATAATCTTTTTCTGTTATTCCTTTAGTTCGTAAAGATACTTCTAATTTTAATTTATATTCATTCAAACCTTCTGGGTAATCACTTCTTTTGCCGCCATAATCTATCATTACTCTAAATGTAGTAGAAGTATCTTTTTTTATTGAAATATTAAGATTATATCCTTCGATTTTTAAATTTGTAATTTCATTTTTTATATTTTTTTTAGGATTTATTACATCTAAATCTATATCTTCTGAAAATCTATTTAGGTTATATCCAAATAATAATCCAGTTCCACCTTTTAATACAAAATTATCACTCAATTTTAATAATACTTTTTCCATTACTTCGATTCGTTCTTTTTCGTATTCTTTTAAATACTCATTATTATTCGGTGTAAACATAATTAGCTCCTTCATAAACATAGTTATAATATTCTTTTGGTAGTTCATTTCTTATAAAATTTTTTAATTGAATACTATTTGTTTTTGTTTGCATTTCTATGAGTAAACTAAATATATTTTGCCTATCTTTTTCTTCTGGAAAAAAATTATATATATCTCCTTTTAAAAAATTTAATTGATTGAATTGTTCTTGTGTTTTTTCAGTAGTTATTGTTTTATAAATTATATCTAAAATGGCTCTTACATGGCTGGCAATATATACTTTTTTTATTATTGGAAAAGTCAGCTCTCCATAGTAGATGCCTTTGTATTTTAAAATTGGATTATATTTTGTTGTTTCTAATATTTCATTTTCTTTTTTGCTATACCAATGGCCTAGCGAATGCCAATCAACTGCTTTTTCTTTATTTGTTGAAGCATTTAATGAATACCATCCACTAATATAATTGTTCTTGTCTGTTTCTGGTATTGTTTTTAAATAATAACCCATATTCTTCACACCTTTTTATAGTTCGTTTGTGTTTGAATTAACGATATATATTTTACTTGATCTATGATTATGGTTTAACATCAAAATTGTACCACCACCCATAGGCCAATCGTTTTTATCTACATTTGCTTCATTTAATATTTCTAAAGCTTTAGATAATAATTTTTCAGTTCGTTCAAAATTATCGTTCATAAGTAGATTTCCCCTTTAAATATTTAATAGCTGGTATATCTTTAACTTGATTATATAAATAATCCATATCTGCTTTGCTAATTTTTTGTGCGATCCTAAACTTTTCTCTATTTTCGGGTGTGATTTCTCTAAAAAATTCAATAACATATTGTTTTTTATTACCCAAAGGTTTTCTTGATTTTATTAAACAAACAAATTCTAAAATAGGAAATTTATCATATCTAATGCTAATATTATTTTCCACTATTTGTGAGATTGAAATTTTTGGCTTCCATGCCATATATACCCACCCCCTTTTTTAGTGATTAGTTCGTATTAGAATTATATTCTTCTTTGATCACAGCTAATTCGGGTACAACTTTTTTCATATTTTTTTGAATTTCTGTTTTTTCATCATTTGATAATTTTTTTTTGATTCTAATGAAATGGATGCATAACAAGTGTCTGGATTTCCTTTTCTATCCTCTGCTAATTTTGCTTCCAGCAAAATTTTGTAGTAAAAAGTATATTCCATATTTTCACTCCTTATTTTTGAATGTATTTATGTACATAATTCATTACAATATTTCTTAAAAGGATATATTGTTTTTCGCCTGTTTCATTAGCCATTTTTGTAATCCACTCGCCTTGTTCCGGAAGAATATATATTACTCTCCGTTTTTCTGGCGTTCCAATTATGTAATTTGATGTATATTCTATTTCGTTATTCATAGCAGCAGCAATAGCTTTCCTAAACAGAGAGTTTAAATTAAGCCCTCTATTTTTCTTTATAAGCGGTTCTAGCTCATTCCAATCTACTGTATCTAGCAAAATGTTTTTAACAGCCTTAGATGCCGTTATAGACGTTTTCTTGGATGGTTGAGCAGTAACGTTTTGCGGCGCTGATTTAATAAAAGTTGTAGATTGTTCTTTAATTGAATTTAATGGTGTTTTTTCATCTTTAATTGTTTTGTCTTTGGTTTTTGTTAATTTAATAGCCATTTTATAATGCTCCTATAATAATCTTGATTTCTGTGATGAGTTTTTTTATTTCTTGTGCAGCCTTTGAAGTTGGATCATATTCAATCACACTTTTTCCTTCTCCGTATGCTTCTTTATAAGCTACCCGGCTTGCCAACATGGTTTTCATTAAATGAAATTGAATGTTTTCCTCTATAAAATTTTGTGCTACTAGAATATTGTTTTTTGCTTGAAGGTTTATGTTATTTAAAATAACATAAACCTTTTCTTTTTGATCTTCTAATAATTTTTCAAAATCTTGTAATCCGAAAAATTCGACTTGGCTAATACTTACCGGGGTAATAATAATGTCAGAATAGATAATACCTTCTCGAATTAAATTATTATCCATACCGCCACTATCAATTACAACGTGAATTTGTTTATTACCTTTTGCTTTGTTTAAAAAATCAAAGGCTTCCCCTTGGATGCTTTCTGTAGCTGTATAAATTTTTAATTCCGGTAATGATTCATCTCTTAATTCGTTAAATCGGGCACTGCTTCCTTGGAAATCAAGATCTAGTATAGGGCAATTTAAGTTTACCGCTATATTTGTTGCAATGGTTGTTTTTCCTACGCCGCCTTTTGTATGAGCTACATTAATAATCATAAAATTCACCCCCTATATAATAATAAAATTTATGCTTTTATTATATAATAAAAGAAGTATAAAAACAATAATAAAAATATAAAAATATAATATTTAAAATATAAAAGCGGGTAAAAAAAAGCTCATTTCAGCGGCAACTGAAATGAGCAAACAAAAAATTTTCTAAGTTATTAAGAGACTTTTTGCATTATCAGTATACATAATTCTAGACTTTAATGCAAGGGTTTACAATACTTTTGAACACCTTTTTTATATCTATATAGCAAAATTATGGACTATAAAGAGTATGATTTAGAGTTTTCTTTTATTTTTGTGTATATTGGTTTTAAAAATTTCATATATCTGTCTTGTATAAGCTTTTTATATAATTCTTTTCTTTCTGGCGTAATAATTATTATTCCGTTTTTTTGTTCTGGAATTGAATCAATTAGATCTTCTATTTTATTTTTATTTTTTTGGAATCGTTCTGTAATTGTTATAATTGCTTTCTGTAATGCCGGGATAGGTTTTCTTTCATCTCCTAGATATTGGTTTTTTATAACTCGAAATGCATCTACTTTTTTATCTTTGTAAATAAAAGGCGTGTTACCGGATGATAAAATTGAATTATATTTATCGGGTGATAGTTCTTTGATTTCTTCGTCAGATTTTTTCCCTAAAAATGAATTACCATTATCATATACAGGAGCTAATATACGTTCATTATTTTCAATAAAATAACCCCAATTTCTATTATGTCTATCGTTATTACCTATAACTGCATCAACAACAAACATTTCCCAAAAACGTTTTTCAAATTCTGGACTAATTTTGGTATTGTATTTAAATGTGCTAACTAATTCGCCTAGATCTTCTCCGTGAGTATCAGTAGATGATTTGGATTCAGAACGAAAACTTTCTAGGTTTTTATCAAGCGGTATATTTAATATGTTTTCTATTGGTTTTAATTCTCTGTTAGGGTTAACTGTAAAATCTTTGCATAAAACAACAATCTTATCATTATATATCCCTAATTTTGTTTCATGTACTGGTAATCCTAAAGTTTCATAAATATGGCTTCCTATATATTCAGAAACAGGACTATTAGTATAAGAAACATTTATTCTTTCTATATTTTTTACGTTTTGTGGGAATTTTAACATCCATATATGGCCTTCGTCATATATGGAGATTTTTTTACCGGCTTTTCCGCCATAATCTCGCACAGCTTCTTGTGCATTGGTATAATCTTTAATTTCCATTTTTATACTCCTTTTTTGATGAAATATATTAAAAATAGAGTTATATAAAATACATCTTCTATTATACATTAAAAGCATATTCTTGCTTTCATTATATAATAGAAGATGTGCAAAAAACAATAATAAAATAATAAAAATTAAGCTTTTAAAATATAAAAAATAAATATTGAAAATATAATTAAAGGTATTAACGGGAATAGGTTTTTATAAATGGTCTTTTTAAAAATCGGTTAACATCACCTACTTTTTGAGCTAGTTCCGGAGATAACTTTCCTTCTTTTAATAATCTTTTTGCGTTTTTTAACCATGATCTTACAAATTCTTGTTGGTTAAAATCTTTTTGATTTTTAAAAAGTGTAGATAGTTGGTATTTAAATTCTCTAGCTTTTGAATTTTCTAAATGCTTTACATATTCAAATAAAACATTTATATCGGTTTGAAGCATTCTATCTACTTTTAAATATTCTCTTGGATCCTTCTTTATTGCTTCAATGATTTTTTGTTTTTTATTAGTAGGCTCCATTAGCTATATCCTTATCTTATCGACTATTGCTGTATTTCTGGGTTAATTTTTTTAAATCCTTATTAAACGCTTGTAGTTTTTGGGTGTGTTCTGGAGATAGCTTGTTTTCTTTAATTAATGTAGAAGTATATTGATTCCATTCTTTTTGTAGACTTGGTTGCTTAGCTAGTGTAGTTTTAAAGTCTTTTAATTCTTCGCCGGTAGCATTATTTACATCTTGTACAAAGCGTTCCATAATTTGTAATTTATGTTCTTGAATTGTTTTTGGTTGTGATTCTGTCTGGTGTTCGGCTACATCTTTCTCTATATTCTCTTTGGTAGGCTCTTTACCTAGCTCTTTAAGGTAAATAGCTGCTTTTTCTACTGCATCCTGTGGTATTTTCGGGACTTGCGGAAATTCCATATGATATGCAGCACTAAAACCGGCCTGAAATGCGCCCCATGTGTTGCCGCTTTTTATAGATGCAAAAATGCTGCTTAAAGTTTGTTTTAGTTGTTGTTTTGGTTTTTCATACATTTTTTTTCTTAATACTTCTTCTTCTGATTCTTTGTATGGCATTAAATTGCTTTTATCTAGTTCCATATTTTACCCTTTCTTTTTATATAAAAAATACATTTATTTTATTTCTTTTTTATTAAATTTTTATATTTTTTTAACTTATAAAGCAATAATAGTTGTTCTTTTTTATTAGTATTTGGGGTTCTTGTAATGATTGATGGATCAATAATTTTTTGCAACTTTAAATATTCTTGATTTACCATGTTTATATAATCGTAAGTATATGTTGGTATGGTATTTGTTGCGTTGCCGGGGCCGGCGTTATAACTGGCTAATGCAAAATTATATTGTTGAATACCTTTATTTTGATGTAAATCTAACATTTCTTTGAAATATCTGGATCCACCCTCTATATTTCCTTCTATATTATTAGGATCTACATTTAAATAATTTGCTGTATCCGGCATTAATTGTGCTACTCCTTTAGCTCCGGCGGATGATACTGCTGCGTTATCATAACGGCTTTCTACATAAAATATAGATGCTAAAAAAAGAGGATCTATATTATACTTTCTGCCGTTATAATCAATAATTTCAGCTATATATTGGCCATTAGCTACAAATTGATTAATATAATCCCCCAATGAATTAGCGTTGCTTGTCATTGGCCATATTAATAAAGCGGCAGCAGCTAGTAAGATTGTTTTTATTTCTTTCCGTTTTTTAAACATTGCTTCACTTCTTTTAATTCTTGATTAATGTAATTGATTATTAAATTGATTTCTTCTGCTTCTTTGCGCACTATTGCTTGTTTTGTTGCATAATTTCCATCATTGGACGTATCAATTAATAAGCCGGCGCAATTAGCTATTACATCTAATCGTTTACTTAAAAAATCTGAAAATTTGATAAATGCTAATTCCTTGTCTTTATAACTCTTTGGCGGTTCTTCTTCTTTTTTTTGTGCATCAGCTACTTCTTCTTCGGTATTTACCTGTTCCTGGTTTTTTCCCGGAACAGGTTGATCTTCCGTATTGGATGTTTCTTCTACATCAGCATCATCAGTAAAGGTTGCGTTTTGGATTTCTTCTTTCTTTGATTCATCGCCTGTTAGAGTGTATTTATTTTCTTCCATTTAATAACTCCTATAGGGCTTATCTTTTAATTATTGGTTTTTCTTTTTTATTTCCTTTGTTTTTCATTGAAACAGACCTCTTAATAGAACCACTTTTAATTACTACCGGTTCCTCATAAATTGGTCGGTGGAGGCCTTTTGGTAGCGCTTTTTCCTCATTGGTAGGTTGTTTTTGTGTTTTGGTAAGTGCTTCTTCTTTTTTAATAGTGTTTTGTTTAGAAATTTCTTGTAAGGTTCTTTCTTTTATGGCTGTATAATTTTGAATAAATTGTAAATTGACTTCCTCTTGCTTTAAATTTAGTTGTCTTGGCGTTTCTAAAATTATTTTTTCTTTTGCATCTGCATTAAATTTGTGTAAAAATGTTTCTAAATGAAATGGTTCTTTTGAATTTAAATGTTTTTCAAACACTTTTAAATCTGGTTCTTCAATGTCTATTAAATCTTCTTGTAGACTATTAAGGGTTGCGTTTTCATTGATTTGCAATAGCTTTTGAAAATCTTTAGTAGTAGATAGAATAATCGGATTATCTGCTGTATTGGATTCAAATTGTTTTTCCGGCGGCGTTTTTTTGCTTAAAATTTCATGTGATTGTTCCAGTTTTAATTCTTTATCAATCATCCGATCTTCGATGTAATTAGCTGCTTGTTGTGCTTTTCCTACGGCTCTAAATAAGATGTTAGGATCTTTTTTTAGTTCGTTAGCCCAACCTTGTAAATACCCGGCGTGATTATCAATGCTTTCTTGTGTTGTTTTTAAGCCGTATTTTCCTTTAATAAAGGCTGCTGAAAATTCTGCTACTAATTCTTCTTCTGCATAGCTAATCTTATTTTTACCGTATGCATCTAAAGCCCGGTTTAATCGTGATTCATGGCCTGTGGAATGCGCTATTTCATGCAATGCTGTGTCATAGAAGGCTTCTTTTGTTTTAAATAATTCTCGATCCGTTAAATAAATCTCATCTTTTAACTTACTATAGGCGTTTTTTCCCCTAGCATTATAAGTAATAGGCGCTTCCGAATTTGAAATAATAGATTCTAAAACTTGTTCTGTCTGATTGGAAGAATAGTCCATCTGTTCTTTTTTTTGTATTGCCGGAAATTTTTCAAATTGTTCTGCATTAAAAACCGTTGAATAGGTGCTAATACGGATGCCGCCATTAGAATAAGCTAATGCTTTATCTTCTTCAGTCCAGTTCTTAGTGTATTTTTCAAACTCTGGCGTATCTGGTTTGATATGGTTCCAATACTCTACAACGGTTCCTTTGGAGCCTTTTTTTAATTTTAAACCTAAATCTAAACAACCTTGTTTGAATGTTACCCAACGATTATCTTCATATTTTTTCTTTTCGCTTTCAATAAATAATCGTAAAGAGTTTACGCCGCTATATACTGTACCGGAAGCCGGGTTATGGTTTTGGAATTTTTTTGCCATTCCATCATCCCAAGGTAGCTTTTTTTCTGTTTCAATACGTTCAATTAAATAGTTGACAAGCTCTTGTCGGCTGTCGCCGATGATTTGTTTACTTTTATTGCTCATGACTGGTACCTCATTTCGCTAATATATGATTTTATTTTTCGTTATTGCTTGATTCTTCAACTTCGGTATGGTCTACATCTTCTAGCTTTAAATCTGTTGTGTAGCCTAAAATTTCAGCTTCTTTTTGTGTGTATACCGCAACATCTAGTTCTTTCTTTTCCATAATAAATTCTCCTTTCTTTTTTTACTTTCTTTTGAATACGAAAATACTATAAAAATAATAACCAAATGATATAAAAATATATTTTAAATATTATTTAGTTATTATTAATATACTTCTCCCGGAATAACACTAAACACTGTAGAATATCATAATAAGCAAGATTATCAGTGGAATGCATAATACAATTAATACGTTGATTATTATATTAATTGTTGCAAAGTCCATCATTTAAATGCTTCTTCAATCGCCGATTTTTGCTCTCGGCGTTCTTTGGCTATTTGATTTGCTAATTTGCGATATTCTTCTTCGTTCGGGTAAGATTTTTTGCATTCTGGGTAGTTGCTGCATCCATAGAAGGTTTTACCTTTGTTTTTGCCTTTAGTGATTCTTTTTTCTTTAATATATCCAGTTTTACATTCTGGACACGGAACATAATCTGGTTCGTTGAGATCCGGCATTGCATTGAATGTATTATTACATTCGGTGCAGCGGAAATATCGGATTAATTCTTTGTCTTTTTTGTAGTTTTTATAAATTAAATAGCCTTTTTTGCATACCGGACAAGGATACGATTTATCGAATACTTGTTTGATTTCTTTGTTTTTTATACAAGTATTAATAAAAGATTCTATTTGTTTTACTACATCAACCGGTGCAAGCGTACCGCTTTGCACTTTATCTAATTCAATTTCCATTAAGGCTGTGTATTCAGCACCTTGCAATTCTAATGGGAGCATATCAATTAATAGTTCGGCTTCTTTTGATGGTACAAGATTTTTCTTATCATAGGTTAATAAGCCGCTATTAGTTAATTCATCGACAATATTAGCTCTTGTGGCCGGAGTTCCGATACCTTTTACTTTTTTTAAAATCTTGTTTAATTTTTTATCTTCGGAGTTAATATTGGTCATAGCTTTAATTAAAGTGCCGGCTGTATAGCGTTTTGGCGGCTTAGTCGTCCGTTCAACGGTTTTTACAGTACCGATTGGACATATATCATTTTCATTGACATTAAAGCTGCCGGCGATTTCTTCATCTTCTTCGTTTTGGCCTTTTTCTGGATCTTCGGTTTCAATTCCTTTTGTAAGGACTTTATAACCTTCTTCTGTTACATTTTTTATTGTGATTTTTAAATCAACGGATTCATTTAATACATCTTCTACTGTAAAATTAATGATTTCTTGATTATATCGGTAAGCCGGTAAATACATACTTGCATACTTTTCAGCAATTAATTTATAAATTTGAAATTCTTCTTTTGGTAAATCTTGTGGAATAGGATTTACTGTTGGAATGATCGCATGGTGGGCTGTAATTTTTTTATCGTTATATGGTAGGGGCTTGTCATAGGCTCTGCCAGTTGGAACCGGTATGATAGCCGGTAAAAATCCGGATTTATTGATGTTTTCTAATATAGTAGCCGCATCTGACGCTTGGCTTTCCGGTAAATATTTACAATCCGATCTTGGATAGGTGGTTAATTTTTTTTCGTATAGCTTTTGAAGAATGGCTAATGTATTTTTCGGTGTAAAACCATATCTTTTAGATGCTTCAATTTGTAATGTATCTAAATTATGTAATTCTTTAATTTCTTGTACTACTTCTTTACGATCAATTGATGTAATTACTGCGGATTTACCGATAAACGCATTGCGTACCGCTTCTGCGCTTTCAAAGGTATCAAATTCAACCTTATTTGTATAAGATGCCTGTATTGGTACGTCATTTAATAAAATAAATGGATGCACTGTATAATAAGTGCGTTTTTTAAAATCTCTTAATTCACGTTCTCTTTTTACAATCAACGCTAGGGTAGGGGTTTTTACTCGGCCAACAGACAAAGTTCCGGGTAAACCGCCGGCTTTACCCATACAAGTATAAAATCTAGTAAGATTCATGCCGATTAACCAATCAATATACGCTCTTGCATTAGCCGCCGCATATAATCCGGAGTATGATGCATTGTCTTTTAAGTTTAATAATGCGTCTTTAATTGATTTATCATCAAGTGCATTTAAAAGTAGGCGTTTTACAAACATTTTTTTAGTATCAACGGTTTCTAAAATTTCATCGATTAAGGCTTGGCCTTCTCGATCCGGATCGCCGCAATGAATTACAGTAGTTGCGGTTTTTAATAAGTTTTGGATTACTTTAAATCTATCACTGTAATTCTTATGTACAAATTTCTTAAATTCATAGTTTGGGGGGATAATCGGTAATTCATTAATATTCCAATGGCCCCATTCTTCTTTATATTTTTTAGGTTCATATAGGCCCATAATATGACCAACAGACCATGTAATAGTTGCGTCTTGATCCGGATCTAAATAAAACCCTTTATCTTTTTGTAATTTAAATTCACCGCCATTTTTATTGAAATACTCGACTAATGCTTTTGCTACGGATGGCTTTTCTGTAATGTATAGTTGCATAATATTAATTCCCTTCTTTTGTACTTGTAATTTTCTGGATCATCAAATATGTTTCATAGCACACGATTACGATAGTCATAGCTAATAAAAAGTTGTATACAAGCCATAGAATATTAGAGAGTGCGCCGGTTTCGTTTAAAATCCGAAACAGCCCTTGCATAAATTTAGATGTGTAAATATCTAAAAATAATTGTTATGGACTATTAGGAATTAATACCGGAAAATCTAACAATAAAAAGGGAGATAATACAATTCCGTTTAATAGAATGCGGCCAATTACTTTCCATAGCCATTCTCCAATAATGGTTATAATTTCTTTTTTACTTTGACTGGTACTCATAGCAACCTTCCTTTCTTTTATATAAAAACACATTGCTACTTTTGTTTTGTTAGTTCTATAGCTTCCTCAATTATCTAATTTGATTCATATGTTCTATATCTGTTTCTTTACCTACTCTAAAGCTTGCTGCGCCTAAACCGGAAGATTTTTCAGCTTCAAATAATTGAGATACGTTATTTAATAAACCTGTGCCACTCCTACGGATTGGCGCTGTTAAATGTCTTTTTCTCAATAATTTTTTTAATTTACTACCAACCGCTTTTAGATTGATTTTGTTTCGTTTTTTTAATATAGATTCATGATCTTTTTTAGCCTGTTCTTTAATAGAAGGATTAATATAACGATCTCTGATGAGCTGAATGTCTTTTTTTATAGTTTCGATTTCCTGTTGTACTTTTGCTGTATCTTTTCCTTCTTTGGATAAGTATTGTAATAAAGATTCTCGACTTCTCAATTTTTCTTTTTGTAGTTTTAAAGCGCCGCCGCATTCTTTATCAATTAATATATCTTCGTAATATTGAATAGGTTTGTTATAGCGTGTATATGTTTTCACATCCTTATTTAAAGCAGTTATTTCATCATTAGCTTTATCATTGATTTTAGTTTTTAATTCTTCGTGTTTTTGCTTCACACTTATTGTTTTGGCTTTTTCTTTAGTAGTATCTACATTTGGATATGTCTTTTTTGCTAAAATCAATAATTGTTCTGTTTTGTTGATTGCTTTGTCTAATTCTTTAATTGTCTTTTGATTTTTTCCTTTATATTCTTCTAATTTGCCGGGATACAATCTATCAATATCATGTAATAAGGTTTCTTTTATCTTCTTTAATTTTTCAACGTTTTTTGTTGATGTTTTTTTTATTTCTGGATTTTTTAATAACTCTTGGATCCGTTTTACTTCCTTTTTTTGCTCGGTTATTAATTTAGAATATTCACCATTAGATACCTTATTAAGTAGTATTTTTTCATAATAATTAATAGGGTAGGGTTTTGTGTTTTTATATTTTAGTTGCTGTTCTTGCCATAATTTTATGGCTTTAATTTTTAAATCAGCCGTTAAATATATCTGCCGCAATGTAGCGTGTTCTTGTTTCAATAAGTTTATTTCTTGTCTTAATAGTGTTGTATCATGGCCTTGCTTTACATGATATTTTAATAAGCTTTCTTTGCTTCGGATTTGTTCTAATACCGGCTTTAATTTATTTCCGGTAGTTTGATTAATTACTTGATTTTCGTAATATTCAATCGTCTTTGGCTTGCTTTTTGTATGCCTGTTAATGGCAGCTCGTTTCATTTTTTTAGCGGTTGCAATTAAATCCGGCGTTCTATATTTTCTAGTTAGAGTTTGTAATTTATTGCTAATTTCTTTTAAATTTTCTTTGTTGTTGGATGCATCAATAGAAAACGTTTCTTTGGCAACAAAGAGTAAATCTCTTTGATTCTTTAAATCTTGATTTAAAGTTTGTAATACATTTTTATCGTTTGCTGATAAAAAATCAGCAATAATATCCTCGTCTGTTTTATTTTTTAAACGGCTATATTCTTTTTTTAATTCAATGTAATTAAGCTCTAAATCTGCGATTAATTGCGCCGGATCATCTTTCACTTGCGAAAGAAAAAAATCGTGTTGTTCTTGTATTTCTAGTTCATTGGCAATAGCTTGCGTGTATTCATTTTCTGATTCTTTTCCTTCCGGAATATAGATATTTAACTTTTCTAATGTCTTTTTAAAATAATTAAATGGCGTTTCAAAATGCATTTTTAATGCGTCCACATATTCCATTGTTTTATGATACGCATGATTTAAATTTGCTTCTGATGGCTCTAATTCTTTGTTAATTTTTGTTATTAAATTAAGGGCGATTAGATCCATTCGGCGCTGCCGTTCTTTTAAGATTCTATCTTGAATTTCAATCGGTAATTCTTTATTTACTTCTTCTTTTGATTCAACTTCTTCTTTGATTGTATGCGCCATTGGTCGAAAAATTTTTTCATCAATGCGTACCGCTCTTTCAGTATTGGAAGGTGTTTTTTCGATGTTTCCGGATAATAAATTTTCAATGGATTGTTCTTTTAAGCTTCTATAATCTACCCGATGAGGTAAATTCATTTCCTTGTATTTTTCATTGATTAAGTCGGCCACCGTTTTTCGTACTTCATAATATTTTGCGGTGCGGCCTTTACCGGCCCAAGTACGATCCTTTCTAGTTCCGCCGTATTCTTGTCCTTTTTTAGATCGTCCACGCTTATTAAAAAATTCATCTTTATTATGTTCCGCGGATCTTCCTTCGATAATTCGTTCGGAAAACATTAAATGAACGTGCGGATTTTTAATGCCGTGAACGGCACTATCTACTTCGTGAATAGCATAAGTATAAGGGTTGTTAGGAATTATTTCTTGTATAAATTCCTGTACAATTTCTTCTTGCTTTTCCGGTGGTAGTTCGTTTGGTAATGCAAATTCTATTTCTCTATATGCTCTATTGTTGTCTTTAATGGCGCATTGCGTCCAAAATTCTTTTTCGTCTTTCGCCCAAGTCGGAATATTACCACTGGAATGGCAAATAAGATCGCCTTTATGGGCGTATTTATTTGTTCGTTGAATATAATCAAGATGGGGGATAGTTTTACCACCGGTACCCACCTTGATGGCACAGTGGTATGTAGACATGGGCTTCCTTTCCTGTACCGTAGGGCGGATGATATTTTATCAAAATATCAAAAAAGCGGTACGCTTTTATAAATCCTTGCGTAGCAAGCCCACACACACATAATCAATAGTAAAAAACGGCTCGTTTTTAACTATTTGCGATTATGTGTGTAAGTGGGCAATGTATGTATTTTTTTGACGGCCGAAAAGCCGTCTATTTTTTTTGAATTGATGAATGGTAATTGAATTATTAATTTATCAATTCAATATTCATTACTTTTTTAAATCTGTAAAGATTGAAAATGATACTCTTAACTATGCTTATATTATAAGTATAAATTAGTAAAAATAAAAGATTGATTTTTTTTTTTAATAAATGGTATGTTTAAAGTAGCCATATGTGTTTTTCATGAATGTATGGAAGGGGGTGTATTTAGATGAAAGAAAAATCGTATGCTGAAATAGCAGATAAGGGAAAAGATATTGGCGCTAACATACTATCACAAAAAGATTTACAAATAGTAAAATGGCAACGCATGGCCATGTTATGTTGTGTTATTACTTTATTATCGGTAGCCAGTCTTGTTTATGTAAGTACAAAAGCGACTTTTATTCCTTATTTGGTAGGGATGGATGAAACAACAGGTAGAATCCAATCATTAGGTGCTTTAACGGAAGTTAATCAAGAACCAACAGAAGCGCAAAAAGCATATTTTTTGCGTAGTTTTGTTGAGCAAATCCGATCCATTCCGGCGGATAACGAAGTCATGAAATCGAATATGAGTAGAGCTACAAAATTTTTAACGCAACAAAGCGGTAATAAATTAAAAGATCTTTATTTAAATGATATGACACAAAATATCATTGCCGGGAAAATAAATCGGGTAAAAGTGTTATCGGTTACTAAAATTGCTAACAGTGATAATGGCTATCAAGTTCGCTGGGAGGAAATTCAACCGGATAACGGCCGTCAAACAATTAATTCATTTACCGGAACATTTACATTAACAAGAGAACCGGTATCTGATAAAGAAGTGTTAGTAGATAATCCGTTAGGCCTATTCATCAAAGATTTTACAATCGCTGATGAAGGAAAAGTAGATAATCAATTAAATAGGTGAGGTTTTTAAAGCTATGAACGTAAAAAAACGATTACTTGCTACTTGTCTTACGGTAGGGCTTTTAGGAATCTCGCCTTTTAGTCATGCCAGTGAAAGTGTTGTATACGATTATACATATCGTGATGGTTCAGCTCATGTGTATACATATAATCCGTGGCAGCAATTTGAAATTAATACCGAAGTAGGATATGTAACGGATATTCAACTTCGCCCGGATGAAGTGGTGCAAAAAATTAGCGCCGGCAATACCGTACAATTTAGCGTTGATACGGATGAAGTAGCCGGTGTGCAGCATGTGTATGTAAAACCACTTGTGGGAAATAATAAAACTAACTTTATTATTAATACAAGTAAACGCAGCTACCGCCTTATTGTAAATGCTACTGATAGTCATGAATATATAATTCTATGGACGTATCCAACCGAAGATTTAAAAGATGCGGTAGAGCGAAAAGAAATTGAATTAGCGGAAGCGTATCATCAAAATGAACAATATAAGACAATCATCAATAAACAATTTAATGAAAATTACAAAGTAATTAAAAATAAGAATGTAAAAGATATTTACATTCCAACAAAAGTTTTTGATGATGGCCAAAAAACGTATATTGAAGTACGCCCGGAAAATCAAGACAATTTTCCGACAATTTATTATTTCAATGAATATGAAAAAAATAAATTGGAATTGGTGAATTACCGCTTAAAAGGTAACTACTTAGAAATTGACAAAATCATGCATGGTATGAAATTGGCCTACTCTCAAAAATCATTTTTGATTATTGAAAAAGAAGCTAATACAAAAGATGTACCAAAAGCAAAAGATATTACCTTTAATAAAGTAGATGCACAAGATCTAGCGGAAGCTATGAACGGCCAAGCAACTACTATTGAAATGCAAACAGAATGGATCCCGTTAAAAGAGCGGATGCGAAAACAGCGAATTAATGAATATAAAGAATTTGTAAAAGAAACGCAACCGCCAGAAGTACCTTCCGGCCCGGCTAATGATGAAGCATTAGATATACAAATTGCTAATTTAGAAGCGGAGTTAGGAATTAATAATTCGCAAAATGACGAAGCAAAGCCATCCTTTGATGAAGAAGCGGAACGTAAACACGTTCAAGAACAAATTCGACTTATTAACGAAGGGGGCTGATCATAATGAAAGAACAAGAAATTAATTTGGATCCACAAAATCAAAAACCTAAAAAGATTAATCGCTTATTGGTTATGATTGTGTCAATTATTATTGTTTGCGCTATTGGATATTTAGCCCTTCCTTCCGGGGATGAACCTAAAAAAAATGATAATTCTGAAAATGAAAGTATGTCCAATGATTTATCTTCCGGGATGATGAGTGAACAAGAAATTGTAAAAATGCGACAAGAGGAAGAACGCAAAAAAGCGGCCGCTAATAAAAATGGTACGAATGCTAAAACTAATAATGCTAATGGCTCTGATTCAAATAGTAATTCATCATCCAATGCTATGAGTACCAATCAAAACAATGAACCAACTAATTCGTATTCGTCCGGTAATGCAGGTAATGCAACTACTCGATCGCCAGAACCGGTAGTTGTTGTATCACCGTATGAAAAATACCAACAAGGTAAAGAAGAACGAAGTTGGCAAATGAATGAAAAAAATGAAATAGCAAGAGCAGCGGAAGATGTACAAGGACAACGAAGTAAAATCTTTTTTGATTTAAATGTAGAAAAAGAAAAATCAGAACCATCTAAAACTAATAATCGTACAAATACTGTAAATGATTATTATAATAACAATTCTGATGATGGTTATATTAGCGTTGTTGGGGGGAGATAATATGAATAAAAAATCTCTTATTTTTGCAGCGCTATTATTGCCGGTTATGTCTTATTCGATGGCTGCGGATGCTAATTTTAATCGATATACATCGATTCCAACTAATGAACAATTTAGAACTGTAAAAAGTGATGAAGTTTTACAAGCCGGCAGCATTATTCCGGCTACACTGATTACAAAAATAACCAGTGATAATATGCAAAGTGTTGTTGTCGCCGTTGTGCGACAAAATGTATATGACAGTGTTACCGGGCGTAATTTATTAATTCCGGCCGGATCCAGATTAATTGGAGAACCTATGGGAATGACAAATGCCAGAATTAACATTTCGTTCCAACGGATTATTTTTCCGAATGGCCATAGCGTCCAGTTACCAAACTTTGAAGCGATTGATGGCTTAGGACAAAGTGGGGTAAAGGATAAATACACAAAACATACATGGCTTAAATTGCGATCCGTTTTAACCGGATCTGTTATTGCCGGTATTGCCGGACTTGCGGATAAATCCGAATCAGTAACAACCAGTAACGGCGAAACGGTAACAAGAAGTGATAATAAAGCTATGGAAGATGCCATTGCTGCATTAATTGATGGTGTAACAAATATTGCGCAACAAGATGCGGATATTCCACCAACCGGAACGATCAACGAAGCATACCAATTTAATTTAATGCTTCATGCGGATATTCAAATTAGACCGTATCGGCGGTGATGCGCATGAATAAACGCATACGATTAATTTTAGTAAGCGTTTTATTTGGTATCGGTATAATTTTTGCCGGTAATACAGTGGCAATGAACTCATTAGCCGATGCCGCCGGTGTAACTTTTAAAAATTTTTATGTAATAGATGGTGTGTATTTAAATCCATTCGCCTTTATTAAAATGTACATCACATATCGTAATTTATTCCCTGCATTGTTTGATACGCCGTTAAATTTATATATGGCGTGTGTTGTACTTGGAATATTGGCTTCGCTTTTATTACCTCGTCTGTTTACAAAGAAAAAAAGAACATCGGAAGGCTCGGCTGAATGGGCTTCATTTGATGATTTAAAAGAAAGTAATTTGCTTGTATCGCCAAATAAAACGGATAAAAAAACCGGTATTGTTCTCGGTACATGGTATAGCGGATTAGTTAACTATGAAAAATTACATAATTTTGTTAGTAGTTTGCGAAAAATGGCAAAAAAATGTAAATGGAAATGGTCTGATGATTTTTTCTATACCGTACTAAATGTTTTTTGTGCTTTGTTATTTGTTTCAAGAAAATATATTGTAGATAATTTTGATACTCATACATTTTTATGCGCTCCTTCCCGATCCGGTAAAGGTATTGGCCCGATCACTCAAACGCTTTTATTTTGGAAAGATTCAATGATTGTGTCTGACTTAAAACGTGAAAATATCCGGGAAACAGGCCCATATAGAAAGTATGAATTAGGTCATAATGTATTAGAATTTGCGCCTACTGATACACGGCCTACGGCTCGTTTCAACCCGATTAATGAAATTAGATGGGGTACACCGAACGAAGGTCAAGATGTGAGTAACATTGTTACTTTATTAGTTGGCAAGCCGGAAGGCAAAGATGCACATTGGAAAAGTAATGCTATTAGCTTAATTATTGGCGTATTAACTCATTTAAAGTATAAGCATGCGCATATTAATGCTGAAAAAGATCTAAAACCGGGTGATAAAGGATATATTGAAACAAATTTTTATCATGTGTATGAATGGCTTACTACTACTGATAAAAATGAAGTTGATGAATATATGACATTACAAGAAAAAATTCAATTAGAGTTAGATTATGAACATTTTCCTGTAGTCCTTATGGTTCACAATGAAAGCATTGAAAAACCAATGATCCGGAGAGAAATTACATTAGAACGTGCGCAAGAAATTACAACCTTTTCTTTTGAAGCGTTGAAAACGCCAAAAAAACATCCGGTAATTATTTCGTGTTTTAATAACTTTTTATCGAAGCCGGAATCGGAAGGCGGCAGCGTGTTGTCTACGGCTGTTACCGCTTTATCCATGTTTAGTGAAAAAATCATTGTAGATAATACTTGTACCAGTGATTTTTTAACCGGGGATATTAAAGGCGGCAGTAAACCTACTGATTTATTTTTAGTGGTACCGCCATCAGACTTAGCTCGTGTTGAAAAATTGTTTAGCTTAATTTTTGAATTTATTATTATGAGAACAACCGAAAATGAAGCTAAAGCAAAATCACAACGGCGATGCTTATTGTTAATTGATGAATGGCCGGCCTTTGGTAAGATGAGTACCCTTGTTACGGAATTAGGCTTTATAGCGTCCTACGGCCTAAAAACCTTCTTGATCGTACAAGGTTTAGATCAAGTAAAGCGTGTATATGACAACAAAATAGACTTTTTGGGTAACTGTCAAATACAAGTCTTTTTTGAAGGTCGGGATGAATCTACCCCTAAATATGTATCAGAAAAGTTAGGTAATGAAACAATATTACTTGATCAAGTTAGTAGCAGCGGCTTTTTTAGTAAGAAAAATGTTACAAAAATAGAAAAGAAAAGAGCATTACTTGATCCGGCGGAAGTAGCTGCATTAAGTAATACATCCGTTATTATAATGGGTACCAAAACGTTAACTCTTAAAATAAAAAGCCCTAAAAACAAATTCTTCCTCAATCAAGATATGATGGAAAAATTAAATTTAGGTAAAAAGTTAGATACATTTAATCAAATTGGGTTACGTCCGGATCCAGTACAAGAAAAAACGAATACCTTTAAATTTTATGAATCTGTACGGTGGTACACACCGGAAGAAACTGAAGATATTAAAGCTTTAATTCCACATTTATTTGATATGGAAAGCATTGATGCTATTACTGATACGATTGATTTTACAACATTAATTACAGCGTTAATTAGGTTTGATCATGCCAGTGTTGATGTAGATAATTGGAAAAATCGAATTTCTCCATCTATGGAAGGTTATAAAACCTGTTCATTGTCTAGTTTGCGCTCAACCATCATGGTAGCTAAAAATGCGGCCGAAATACATGAAAAAAATATTTTGGCTATGCTACAAGATACGCCTGTAATTAGTGAATATGAAGATTGTTTAAATTATTTAAAAAATTTACCGGATAACTACTTAGCTATTAGCGAAGATTTGAAATGTTTTATGAATGAAAGTAGGTGAAGTTATGGCTTTTGCAGCGCTTGTACAAGAGCAAGCTCGTATTGCTCAGCAACGTGAAAAAATGGAATTAGCTTTAAAACGTCTTGAGGATAAGGAAAAACGCTTGGACAGAAAGCGGATTGATGAATTACTAAAAGCGCTTAATAAGCTCGGCGTGGATCCACAAGATGTAAATCTTATTTTAGGTTCCGTTGCCATTATTATTGAAGAAGAACGTCAAGAAGAAGCAACGGAAAAAGGAATTGCATTGGATAAGAAAAAAGCTCCCAATACAACGGTAGCATCTATGACAGCGTATGAAGATCAACAGGGATAATCTATCCAGAAAAGATATATTTTTGCTTAATAGTTTTGGTGAAGATGTACTTAATTTGATTGAAGATGATGAAGTTAACGAAGTATATGTAAACCATGATTATTATGTTTGGAAAGATACGATTTATGGCCGGGTTAAAACGGATATTTTATTAAAAGAAAGCACAGTTAGGTCTATTTGCGAAGCAATAGCCGGCGTAAATGACGATATTATTAGCGAAACAAAACCGGAATTAGGCGTTGAGTTAGTAAATCTCGAAATAAGGGCGCAATTAGTATATCCGCCAATATCACGAAGGCCCATCTTCTTTTTAAGAAAAAAACCGGCAAAAGTATATACGTTGGAAGATTATAAATCATCCGGTAGTTTATCCGAAGCATATTACGATGTGATTGTTAAATTAATAAAAGAACGAAAGAATGTTGTTGTGGCCGGTGCTACCGGATCCGGGAAAACTACGTTTTTAAATGCGATCCTTTGTAAATTATCCGAAGTATCACCGGAACATCGTCTGTTGCTTTTAGAAGATCTACCGGAATTAAAAAGCACATCAAAAGATGTGCAACGGCTTACCGTTAGCGGTAATAAGTCAACAAAAATTAGTATGCAAGATTTGGTATTTATTGCTATGCGTATGTCGCCACATCGCATTATAGTCGGCGAAGTTCGTAATCAAGCGGCTTACGATATGTTAAAAGCGTGGAATACCGGTCATGAAGGGGGATTTTGTACAATCCATGCTAACAGCACGGAAAATACGTTTTTGCGCTTAGAATCACTTGTTAGAGAATCACCGCAAGTCAATGATACAGAAATGGCTCGGACATTTATTGGAGCTAGTATTAATGCGGTTATTAGTATTCAAAAAAAGGTATCGGATACCGGAACCATTCGCTTAATTGATGATATTATCTTAGTTCACGGATATAACTCATCGACTAAACAATTTGAATTTACACATTTGTAATGGAGATTTTAAGATGGAAAAACAATATTTAACCCTTAAAGAAGTGTCCAAAACTTATTTTAGTGGAAAAATTTCTGTTGCTTCTTTGTATCGTCTAGTTGAATCCGGGGAGCTTCCGGCAATTAGAATCGGTAAAAAATATTTGATTAAATTAGAAACGTTAAAAGAAAAATACGGTTAAACAATTTACATTTATTCTTTGAATGGAGGTTTAGAATATGAAAAAATTGCTTAATTATATGAAAGGTATTTCTTTGAAGTCCTTTGTTTTACCGGCGTTTTTAACATTGTTATTAGTTTCTGTACCACATACCGGGGATGCAGCTATTACGCTTCCTTGGAACAATGTCTTAGAGGATATTTCTGATCAATTAAGAGAAACAGCAAGAATTTTATCTATTTTAGGTATGATTGTTTGCGCCATTGGTTTGGCCGCCGGGAATGCCGGTGATGGTATGAAGAAAGTTTTAATTGTTATTTTAGCTGTATGTATTGCTGCATATGCCGCTACATTCGTTAATTCGATGTGGTCGCAAATTAAATAAGGCTTAAATCATGAATAGAGAACGAATACCAACGTATAAGGCGTTATATAAGCCGATGCTATGGGGGCAATTACCTCGTGGGATTTTTATAGGATTTATTATTTTTGCTTTAACATTTTTAGTTACATTTAAAAATGTAGCTGTTGTTATTGCTACGGCCTGTGTATATGCATTACTTGTCGCATTGATCAAGTATGATGCAAAAATTTTATCAATAATAATTGAAAACTTTAAATTCAAGGATGTTTATTTCCCGGATTAAGTTTAACAATGCTTAGGGAGCATCCTACGGATGCTTCCTTTTTGAAATGAGGTACCAGTCATGAAATTAAAATTTAAATATTCTACAGCCGCTTTATTGGCAGCTATGGCTTTAGGTATTACTGTTCCGGCTCATGCAGCCGATGATGTAGCGGCTCCGGAAACAACGAATATTACTAATATTACGATTAATAATATTGCGGAAGGAACCGGCTTAGAGCTTGGAACGGATGCCAGAGCTAGAGGTCAAGGTTCTATTGCCACCGGTAAAAATAGCTTAGCGATTGGTAAAAATGCCGTGGCCACCGGTGGTAATGAAACACAAGCCAGTATTAATGCTAAACTCGGTGAAAATAAAAAGCGTCTACAAGATATTGCCGATGCGGAAGCCAATAGCAACCGTTTATTGAATGAATTACAAACATTACGGCGTACGGAAGCGGATGTAATCGAAGCCGGCGAACGTGTAAAACAAGTACGAAAAACGAAACAAACGGCCTACGAACGGTATCAAACATCGAAACAAACCTATAATGATGCTGTAGCCGGTGCTGCTGATTTCTTGCGTGAAGCACAAGCTAAAATTGATGATTTAAACAGCCGTTTAACCGGTGTTAGTCAATTAACCGACGTAAATATTAATTCCGATGAAGGATTAACAAGTGCTGCTACACAGTTAAAACAAATAGCAGAACAAGGTACAACATTAGATTTATCCGTTGATTTTTATAAAGACTATGTAAGTAGCTACTATCAAGCCTTGGGTGAATTACGTCTAAATGAATTGATCAGTAGTAAATCTGATTCAGAAACATTTAATAGTAAAGATAACGCAAATATAAATGAGGCAACTAGAAATCCATATAATAATTTGAATTTACTAGATAAATTAGATTATGGTGTATATAAATCTAATTATGGTCTTAGTTTTTTTGGTGATGATCAAATTTTTAAAGTAAATGTTTTTGATGCAGATTCTAGTATCATTCTTCCAAAAACGAATTTAGTTCTAAAAAATATAGCTACAACAATCACTTCCGAACAAAATTATATTGATGCACAAGAATCAGCAAATGCATTTAAATTAGCATTTAAAAATTACTTTGAAAAAACTAATGATCCATTTTCTACAGATGAAGTGAAAACAGCCATTTTAGATAAAGTAAATAAAAAAATAGATTATTTTCTTAAAACTAATGAAATTACCTATTATCAAGGTCAATATGAAACAACCAAAGACACAACTTGGTTAGATAAAAAGGCGAATGCGATTAAAGAATTAAATCAATTAAAAAATGAATTTAACAAATTAACAAGTCCAAAAAACGTTAAAATTCGTGTTCTTAACGAATGGCGGCAAGAAAATATTGTTGATATTAAGGAAAAAAATAAAGTAACTACTGATACTTTAACTTCTGAATTGGAAAAAGCATTAGGGATTAATAAAAATGCCGTTAAAGATAAAGAAGCTGAAATTGCACGTTTAAAACAAGCAATGGAACAAGCATTGAATACTTATAACAATACCAATCCATCGGCTGCTGATCTTGCATTATCACAGCGTTATGAAGCGATTATGGCGGAATTAACAGCTAAATCAAACGCTTTAAAAGCGGAACAAGAGCGTTTAAATGCTTTAAAAGCAGCGCTTACCCTTCATGATCTTACGAATGTTGGCGAAAATGCCTTAGCTATTGGCACTAATGCTTTAACTACCGGAACAAATGCTATGGCGATTGGTACAAGCGCCGTTGCGGTAGGCGAAAACGCTATTGCTATTGGTAAAGAAAGCGCCGTAACCGGCAATAATAGTATTGCTATTGGTGTTGGCCACATTGTAATCGGTAATAATGCCGGTACCTTTGGCGATCCAAACACAATTTATGGCGATAATTCGTATGCGATTGGTAACAACAATACAATCGGTGATGCCAATACTCCTAATACAGTAGGTACAAATACCTTTGTATTAGGTAATAACGTTACTACAACGGCCAATAATGCTGTTATTTTAGGTAATAACAGTACAGCAACAGCAGATAATGTAGTATCTGTTGGTGCATCCGGTTCTGAACGAAAAATTATTAATGTAGCAGCCGGTACATTATCCGAAACAAGCACAGATGCCGTAAACGGTAGTCAATTGTTTAATGCTATGAAAAACGGTGGCAAAACATATACGGCCGGTACAAATATTACCATTAGTGATACAAACGTAATTAGTGCAACAGGTACCGGTACAAATACAGCCGGCAATACCGGCTTAATTACCGGTGATACATTAAATCAAGTATTTAATAGCATCACGAATACAACAAATGCAAGCCTTGCCGGAAAAGCGGATGTAGATGCTACTAATTTAACAGCCGCTCATGTAGTATCATGGCAAGCTAAATTAGGTAATGGCGCTATTGCGGAAGGCAATACCGGCCTTGTAACCGGTGGTACTGTGTTTACAGCTATTGATGGCGTAAATAGTAAAATTACTAATCTCAATACAAGCAAAGCGGAAACAAATTTAAGCAATATTACGAATGAAGGTAAAACCATCATCCGTAACTTGGCCAAAGAGTCCGTGAAAGTAGTAAACGGTACAAATACTACTGTTACGGAAGGTACGGATGGCGAAGCTAAAACGTATGCCGTAAATGTAACAAATGATGCCATTAAAGGGGCTATTCAAGCGGATCTCAATAGTAAAGCGGATCGCAATGCATCTAACCTTACCACGGCGGATAAAGACGCTTGGAAGGCCATTTTAGGAGATGGTACAAATACAGCCGGTGATACAGGTTTAATTACCGGAGATACATTAAATACGGTCATTAACAATATCACAAATACAACAAATACAAACCTCGCAACAAAGGCTGATAAAGATGCTAGTAATTTAACAGCCGATGATGTAAAAGCTTGGCAAGGTAAATTAGGTAATGGCCAAAATGCGGCCGGTGATACAGGCCTTATTACCGGTGATACCTTACATACAGCCATTAATAGCGTAAATACGGATATTACTAACATCAATACTTCTTTATCTACGAAGGCTAATACGAATTTGAATAACATTACGAATGAAGGTAAAACCATCATCCGTAACTTGGCCAAAGAATCCGTGAAAGTAGTAAACGGAACAAATACCACCGTAACAGAAGGTACCGATGGCGAAGTTAAAACGTATGCCGTAAATGTAACAAATGATGCCATTAAAGGGGCTATTCAAGCCGATTTAGATAACAAGGCTAATATTGATGCTTCCAATCTCTCTAATAGTAATGTATCCAAATGGCAAGAAAAGCTCGGCACAGGTCAAATTAGCGAAGGTAATACCGGCCTTGTAACCGGTGGCACTGTTTATGAAGTGGTTAAAAATGTAACCGGCGATAGTCTTGTTAAAACCGATGGTAAAGTAATTACCATTGATAATACCGGTACAGCAACAACGATTGATGTATCGCATACTGTTGATGGTAAAACAGAAGGCCGTGTGCTTACCGGCGTTTTAACGGATGTTTCTAATGCTACATCTGTAGTGAATGTTGGCACATTAACCGGTGCTTTAGACGCTTACGGTCAAAATGTAAATCAACATATTAATAGCTTAGATCGTAAATTAAGCCGTGATATTGGTAAATCCGGCGCAGCAGCAGCCGCTTTAGCAGCATTAAAGCCACTATCTTATGATCCGGGCAATAAGTTGAATTTTGCTGTGGGTCAAGGCCATTATAAAGGACAAAATAGTACGGCACTTGGTGTATTTTATACGCCAAATGAAGATGTGCAGCTTAATTTTGGCGGTACGTTAACCGGTAGCGATAAAGCCATTAATGGCGGTATTTCCTTCCGTATTGGCTCCGGAAATAGTGAAAAGAAAATCGTTAAAACAAGCGAATTTAACGCTCTTAAAGAGCAAAATAAAGCAATGCAAGAACAATTAGAAGCATTAGCTAAACAAGTTGCTGATCTTCAAAAGCATAGTTTAGGAATGCATTTATCCTCTGAAAAAGCGCCATTCCCGGATGTACCGGCCGATCACTGGGCGAATGAAGCCGTTGAAACATTGCACGGTAATGATGTATTAGAAGGGTATCCGGATGGCGAATTTAAAGGCGATAAAACTATGAGCCGTTACGAATATGCACAAATGCTTTATAAAGCAGCTAAAAAGTAAAATCATTTTATCATAAAAACATTTATTGAGTTTTGTTTCTTTGGGTGGTAGCGTCATTCTATTGGCGCTACCTACTCAAAATATCCTTTATCATAATTTATCTTTGAAAGGAATAAAACTATGGCACAGTTTGAAATTGGTAAAAAGATAGATAGTAATGATAATTTGGAAGAAGCGATTGAAATTATTACGGCAAAGACTTTAGATTCGCCATATAGAACATTAAAAACTCCTCGTATTATTAGCGACTGCATTAAAAGTCTATATAGAGAACAAGGTATCATTAGCAATAATATGTCTGATTGGGATAATAATATCATTGATGGATATAAACCTTCTGTAGATGATTTAAAGGCCTTAAAACGCAATATAGGGGGTTGTTTTAGTAATTTATCAACGGATGTACAGGATTTACATCCGGATTTCCACCGAAAGCTTAATAAATTGTTTAAAAACAATTTTGAAGAAATGCAAAATTTTGTTGAAGATTTTGGAAATGTAAGTAAAGCCTTTACCCCTTCATCTAATGTGAAATTAAATACCGAATTATCATATATCATTGATACTTTAAAACTGCCGGAAAATGAACATATAGATAGAACAGAAAAAGTAGATATTGTTCGTTTCCAAATGGAAAAAATGATACTCGATACAATCGATCAAACCATTATTAAAGAAATAAAACGTGATCCGGATAAATCGTTAGCAGCCTATTTTGAAAAACCGGATTTAAAAGCATTCGCGGCAGCCATCAATAATGGAGAGCCATTAAAAGATGGCGAACGATTAAAAGAATTAGTGGATCGTGCAGCGGATTATACAATGCCGGAAAATGAACGTTTTACTGATCCAAGGGGTATTGCTAATTATTTAAGAAGCCATAGTCAAATTATACCGGATGAACCGGGAAAATTATCAGCCTTGCTATTAACCGCTAATAATGCGCCTATTACATATAAACCGATTGAAGAAATGTCATTACCGGAAATAGCTAAAATTGCAAACCATCCGCTTTGTTCTACTTTAGTTTTAGTATCTAATGGCGATGTGCCGGAAGTAACAATAAAAGAATTTGAATCTCATGTAAAAAAAGTTGGCGGCGCTGCTATGGATACGATTATTTGTAAAAAAACTGATGATGAATTAACTGTTGAATCTTTAATGTATAAAAAACATGATGGCCCACCATTTAGATTTAATAAAACAGAACGTTTAGATATTAAAGAAATGTCAACATTTACGGATGCGGAAGCTAAAATTATTCAAACCTATCATTTTAATCAGTTAAAGAAAACTAATTTATCTAAACCGGAAAGCTTAAAAGAATGTATCTATCATATGGAACAATCCGGTAAATTTTTAAACCATCAAGAAATTAATTTAATTAGTTTTGACAGTAAGGGTAAAGCACTTAATATTAGAAATTTGGGTTCCGGTACAGTTGGTGGTACTTGTAGTAATCCTAAAATCGTATTTGATGAATTGTTAAAAAAAGAGGTAGCCGAAGTAAAAGTGTTCCATAATCATACTTCCGGCGCAAGCAATTCGCAAACAAATGATGTTTTGCATCATAGGGAATTAAAACGTATGGGCGAATTGCTCAATAAAACGATTGATAGTTATATTGTTTCTCGTAGTGGTGTGCATGACGTTGAAACAGGCAATGTTTATAATTATCAAAAAAAGGATTTAATCAAATATAAGCAAAAAACCGCTAAAACAAAAGAAAAAGTTCCGGTTATTTAAAAAAGGGGTGCTTATTATGAATCCAGATGTAAAGACTGACTTAATTTTTAAAGATAAAGATGCTCGATTTATTTATGCTTCCATTGATAATTTGGTATCCATAAAACGTTTAAGCGAAGCATGGGAAGATAAACTGACAACCGCCGATATTAAGATGTTTAAAGATCTTGTATTTAAAAACTTTGATACTCTTGATGTTGATGATAAAGAACAGTATCCGGATTTTAAAGAAAAAGTTAATGCCTTTTTTAAACAGGAACCGGAACAAATTAAAAATTTTATTCAAGATTATTGCAAAATAGATAGTGCATTAAGTAATTCGGATACAGTTACACTAACAAGATCAACGGAATCTATGGTTAATGATTTAAATGTACCAGAAAATGCTGATGTAGATATTTTTAAAAAGAAGGATATTCTTTGGTACCGTTTAGAAAAACGATTTTTAGAAAGAGTTAATGAACAAGATTTAACGCTTTTAAAAAAACGTGATCCAGATAAATCGTTAGCGGCCTATTTTGAAAAACCGGATTTAAAAGCATTAGCAGCGGCCATCAATAATGGAGAACCATTAAAGGATGGCGAACGATTAAAAAAATTAGTGGATCGTGCAGCGGATTATACGTTACCTCATACAGTCGAATTAAATAATCCTAAAAAAGTTGGCGAATTACTCGAAGAATATAGTCAACTAATACCTTCTAATACTGATAAAGCTACTGTCGTTTTTGTTAATGCACATTTAGAAATAATAGATTTTAGAAATATAAATGCTGATGATTCACTAGCTCAAATAGCGGAAAAATTACATTGTCAACAATCTAATAGTTGCTTTTTAATCGTACAAGAACCTCATAATGAAAGTTTATTTTCTAACTATGAACAGGTTTCAGAAGTAATGAAATTAAATACTCTTGACACTTGCCATGTAAAAACAATGAACGGTAAAACCGTATTGTTAACTAAAACAAATATGGAAGCAGCTAAACCGCCAATGGTATTAAACATTAAAGATTCTAAAACGATTGAAAAGCGTCTTGCTTTTACGGATGCGGAAGCTAAAATCATTCAAAACTATCATTTTAATCAGTTAAAAAAATCTGATTTATCAAAAGGCGAAGGATTTTTAGAATACGTGTATCATATGCAACAATCCGGAAGATTTTTGAATCACGAAGAATGCATTATGGTTTCATTAGATGAAAACGGAAAAACATTAGATGTAAAAAACATTGGTTCCGGCAAACTTAATGGCTCAACGTTCAATTCTAAACCATTTGTTGATGAATTGATGAAAAAAGAAGTGGCTCAAACTTTTGTATTTCATAATCACCCTTCCGGCGATCCTACGCCATCACCGGAAGATCAAAAGCTTGCAAAAGAATATGAACACATGGCCAAGTTATTTAATAAAGAATCATCGTGGTATACAGTAGCTCATCGTGGCGTTATTAATATAAGTAGAGGTACAAGTTATTTTTTAAAAAAAGATGATCTACTTAAATATGATGAAAAAAGACAAGGTATTTTAAGAAATAGAGCAAAAAGCAGCCGGGAACCTAAATGGAATCTTTAAAAAGGGGGTATTACAATGGATGAATTATTAGCTGTTTTTGGTTTATATGATGAAGAAGAATTAGCTGAATATATCCGTCAACCGGAACATCAAACGGATCCATTAGTTCAAGAATTGATTGTTCTAACAGCTATGCTTTCAGAGGGGTAATTAGTATGGAAATTTTATTTCGTGGTGATGTAGTTGCTACCACTTCATCACCAATTAAAGCGTTATATGCCATTGTAGATATGGAATCAGAAGCATCTGATATAGGAATCCTATCAAGAGAAGCTGTTATGGAAAACCTGTATTTAATGAATGAAGATCCGGATCTGGTGGATGTATATAGTGAAATGGCGACTGCTTTAGAAAAACATTCTGATGATTATATATTAAATGGCGGCAATGGTGCATTTGTTACATTTTCGCCTAAAGAGTTAACCGTAAATTCAATTAATGATTTATTAGAAGCAATCGGCGTAGATGGCTTTACTGTTAAATAAATATATTTTAATAATAAAAAAACAGCTTTTAAATAATAAATTTAAAGTGAGGGTACCAGTCATGAAAGCAACAATCGAACAGGAATTTAAAGGCTCTATTAATGGCTATCAAATAAAAGATAAAAACGTATTTTATACCGCCGAATTTATTATTCAAAATCTTGAAAGTGCTAAAAATATTGAAATTAATGATTCGGAATTTACCAGAGATTTAATTGAAACGATTGAACGAATTAACCAAAAAGCGGATCAACCCGAATTTGATAATATCGAAAAAGATACCTATTATTCGATTACTTCTGAACAGACTTTAAAAGATTTTAGGTTACGCTGTGAGGGTTACGAATATTATGCGGAAGATTTTAATAAGAATCTAATTCTCGGTAAATATGATGGTGTATTTACAGCGAAAAAAGAACAAGCATTAGCGGATGAAAAAGCGATGCCAAAAGAAATTAAAGAAGTTACTAAAGATTGGGATAAAACCGGAAAATCAGCTATTGAACGCTATTTAAAAGAACACTTTAAAGAGCATGTAAATACACCGGAAAAAACTAAAGAATTGGTTAAATTAATTGAAGATAATAACCAAAAAAATATGGTGGAGCTGTTAAGTACCGGATATAAAGTAAAAGAAATGAAAGATGCATCTATTTACATGAAAAAAGGTCTTACGGCCCAATCTGCGATTAAAATTGCTACCAATCCTAAATACAGTAAAATAAAAGATCAACTTGATTCGCTTCCGGCGGATGTAAAAAAAAGCGTAAATTTGGAACAAACAGTTAAAAAGTCTATGTCTAAAATCGACAATGATAAAAGTATAAAAAAATAGTGTTTTAAATATAAAAAGAATGTATTTTTATATGGTTAAGGGAGTTGAATTTGTGTGGCTAAAACAGGAAAAATTGCTGATCTAGTAACATGGCTTCTTATGACAAATAACGGTGTTGTTATTAATAATAACGGTACAATTCAAAAGACGTTTGTATATGAAGCACAAGATACTACTTCTATGACGGATGAAGAATTATCTTCATATACTAGCGATATTAATATGGCGTTACGGCGATTAAAAAGCAATTATATGCTCTTTTTTGAAATGCAAAAAGTAAAGGATGAGGATTATTTAGAAATTACTGATGAAAATAAGTTACAAGCGGAGTTTGATACAGAACGCAAAGAACGTATTAATCAGCGATCGTTTAAACTTAAATATTTTTTAACAGTTGTTTATAAGCAGCCGCCTACGGCATATGAAAAGCTTAATAATGCGATTGATGCTGACAACAAAACGTTAGCTAATATTGCGAAACAAACATTAAAAGATATTGTAAATGTATTTAATCCTCGTGTTTCTATGGAAACAATCGAAGCCGGAGCTGAACAATACCGGGATAATTTAAGTAAGGTAGAAGAAAGTTTTTTGGATGATACGGATGAATTTATTGGTCTATTACAGCGTAAATTTGTAAGTATTAGACCATTAAATAAGCAAGAAACATTGTCTTATCTCCATAGTACAATTAGTGATTCTTGGCACAAAGTAAAAACGGATATTGATGCATACATTACGGAGCAATTATCGGATAGTACGTTTTTAGGGGGCCGGGAACCGATGCTTGGTAAATACTATTTAGGTATTATCGGCGTTAAAGATTTACCTACAGAAGTATATGCTGATATTTTCGATGAATTGCGCAGTTTTAAAAGCGAATTTCGGTATTGTGTTCGTTATATTGCATTAGGAATTAATCAAGCTAAAAACGAAGCGTTAACGATTCAAAAAAATCACCGACAACGATCTAAAAATCCAATCACATTAATACTGGAAGCTGTATTTAATAAAGATTCCGGTAAAGTTGATGAAGCCGCTTTACTGGATGCTGACGAAGCCGGCGAAGTATATTTAAATATTGAATCCGGAGCCGCCGGAGCCGGCTATATGACATTAAATTTTGTTCTATTTAATGAAAATAAAGAAATATTAAAGGAAGAATTAAATAACTTAAAGGCTATTATTAACGGCAAAGATTTTGTAGCTTTAGTTGACAAAGATAACACTTATAGCTCTTGGTTATCCACTATTCCCGGTTGTTATGAATTTAATGTGCGCAAATATCTATCGCATTCTCTTACCCTTGCTGCGTGTGCGCCGCTTTGCACATTGTGGGAAGGTCAAAAAAAAAATAAACATTTAAATGCGCCGGCACTTTTAAAATGTAAAACAAAAGAAGGCCTACCGTTTTATTTGTCCTTACACGTTGATGATATAGGCCATACATTTATTGCCGGCCCGACTGGATCCGGTAAATCCGTATTGTTAAATACGATTGCTGCTCATTTTCAAAAATACAAAAATGCTCGTGTATTTATTTTTGATAAAGGATCGTCCAGTCGTGTTTTAACGGAAGCCATGGGCGGTAATTTTTATAATTTATTGGTGGATACCGATAGTATTTCATTTCAGCCGTTAGCTCGGATTGAGGATTCTAACGAACAATCCTTTATTGTGGAATGGCTTCACGCCTACGGCGAAAGCCTTAATGTATCAATAGATAATGAAGATCGTACAGTTCTTGAAAATGCATTAAAAACGGTAGCGGAGCAACCATTAAATAGTCGAACCCTTACTGTATTAGCTACGGCTGTTCAATCAGAAAAATGGCGCTCCATTCTTCGTACACTTTTAATGCCGGATAGAGAAGATTCATATTCCGGTGGCTTATATGGTCAATTATTTGATAATAATGTGGATAAATTCGGGGAAGGTCGATGGCAAGCGTTTGAAATGGACAAACTAATGCAAAATGAGCGTATTGTCGGCCTTACCCTAGATTATCTATTCCACCGCATTGAATCAACGCTTACAGGCGATCCTACGCTGATTATTTTAGATGAATGTTGGTTATTCTTGGATCACCCGGCGTTTAGAAAGAAAATCGAAGATTATATTCGTACATTGCGTAAAGCTAATGCCAGTATTATCATGGCCACTCAAAACTTAACGGATATTAGCGGTAACATGCTCAATATTGTAACTAGCAGTAACGTTCAAACTAAAATTTTATTAGCAAACCGGACTATTACGGATCCGGAAATGTACTATAAATTTGGTTTAAATGCACAGGAAATTGAAATTATTAAAGGTATGCAGCCAAAAGGCGAATATTATTATAAATCTCCATTAGGAAGCCGTGTATTTGATTTGGGCTTACTTAATGAAGTAGTGGATCCCAATAAAAAGAAAACGATTGAATCTATATTTGTAACAGCAACGGATGTATCAGAACAAAGAAAAGCTATTGAAATAGGAAATGAAGTAAAACACGATCCAAAAGCTTTTATTAAAGCATGGAAAGAGTACAAATTTTAGTGGAGAAAGGAGAATGGAACATGGGATTACTCAACGAATTATCTTTAATTGAAATGACGCAAGTTATTAAGCAACGGAAACGTTCGTTTATCGTTGCGGCTTTATTAGTCGGTACAACAACAGCCACTATACGCAATGTAGATGCGGTATATGCGGTACATGACAGTAAAGTTTATACGCAAATTGTTGCTCAAATGAAAAAAGCAACGGAACAAATTAATCAACTAAAGAAACAGTATGACTTGCACCGTCAAAATATGGAATCCTTAAAAGCGGAACATATTAATCCGATTACAAGTGATGTTGCGTATGTAACGAATGAGTACAACAAATTAAAAAAGAGTGTTACCGGTATTCTTAGTGATACTAAATCCGGGGCGGAAGGGTTTAAAGAGCTGTTTGAAGATTTTAAAAATCTTGATTATGGAAAGCTCCATACTACAACCATTCCTTCTAAAGTCGGCCATAACCGGGAAGCTTTAGAACAAACTAATAATGAATTAATTGATTTAATTACAAAAAATCAAGAAGCCTTGAAAAAGTCCAATGAACGAATTGCTAAATTAACAGCTTTAATCCCGGAAACAAAAGGCGAAAAAGCAATAGCCGATCTTAATACGCAAATTATTGCCGAAAGCGTCCGGGCCGGTAATATTGGTGCTGAAATTCAATCATTAAATACGAAGCAAAAAGTAATTAAAGCGCAATTAGAAAAATTAGAAAAAGATGCAGCCGCCGCTTTAAATAAGAAAACCGGTACTGATTTTACGGAAGCCGGCGAAGCAATGATTAAGTCCGGTGAATCTGCTCCAAAAGTAAAATCTCAGGCTGATACTTATAGAAAGCTTACTGAATCGAAAGGATGGTTCTAATGGATGGAACAACATTTTTTAATTTTTTAAACGCCTTCTCCGCTCAAATTGGAAAATTAACTCATGCCGGGCTTGAAAATTTGCAGCCGGCCTTAATGGTAACTCTTACTTCTCTTGGTATTATTGCGATTATTACAAATTGGGAAATGTATTTTTCTGCTAATTTTAGTTTCGGTAATATTTTTGTTAAATTAATTCAAATTGGGTTTTATGGTTTTATGATTAAAAATTGGGATAAATTTTTAGTCATGATGCAAACGTCCGCTGAACAAGTTGGATTGTTGGCCGGCGGCCAAACGGCTATGATTGAAATTTCTAAATTTTTAGAAAAATATGTTGGTACTATTTATGCAACCATAGGCAAAGTTTGGGAAGATTATTCCTTTATGAATGATAATATGCTTCTTATAGGCTTAACCATCTTTGTTTTATTTTTAACGATATTTTTCTTTTTTGCTATTGGATTTGAGATTTTTTGTGCTACTAACGAATTTATTATTATCGGCAATTTATTAGCTGTGCTATTGCCTTTTAATGTTCTTCGTTTTACAGCCGGTATGGGCGAAAAAGTATGGGGTGGTATACTTTCTATATTTGTAAAACTCATGGTGGCCGTTTTCTTCTTTTCTTTAGCTACGGCCATAGTTGATTCTGCAATGACTGCTCAAAATATGAGTGAAATAAGTAAAAAAACTGTTGGTGATGCATTACCTCAATTAATAATGCAATTTGCATCCATGGCTTTTTTATATTATTTAATGAAACAAACCTCTAACTTGGCCGGTGCCTTAGTCAATGGTTCTATTATGCATTCTGCTCCAAATCTTGTAGCAAATGCCGGTGCTGCGGCCGGTGGGCTTGCTGCTAGAGGTGGCGCTGTTGCCGGCGGCGCTGTTGCCGGTGCTGTTACTAGAGCCGGAAAAGCCGGCGGAAGGGTTTTATATGATTACGGAAAACGAACAGCTAGTCATGTAGCCGGTGAAGTAAGACAAGCCGCTGATACTGCCGGTAGAGCCGTTTATCGTTATGGTAAAAATAAAAATTGGTGGTAAAGACAAAAAAATATAGGGTATGATTTTCATACCCTATATATTCGTTATTTATTTCTTAATGGTACTGGACTAACTTCGTTAATATCTAAAATTTTATCTGATTTTTTAGTAAATATACTCTTATCTTTTAAAATTTCTAGTTTACCTTCATTATTAATAATAACTCTACTTCCGCCACTCATTTTTAAAACATTTTTGTCTTTTTCATCTGGTGTTAGTTCTTTATGTGATTGTGTAAGATTCCCGGTTTTTTGGTTTATAACATATTGAGTTAAGTAATAGGTTGTATCACTTTTCTTTTCAATGGTTGATACTAAATAATATGTTTCGTTTTCTTTTAATTCCCAAGTACCTATAAATTTATCAGAGGATGATGTACTAGATCCGCAACCGGATAAAATAGCCATAGTAAATACCAGAACAAGAGATAATAAAATTGTAATTTTCTTCATGCTAACACTCCTTTTAGTATAAACAATTACAGTATTTCTTATGGTTTCATCTTATCATAATAAAAACTATAAAACAAGGATTTTTATTTAAATTTTATTATTTTTGTGTATTAATTTTATATAATTATTAATCTTTTAATATTATTTATTTATATTTATCTGTTCGTAAGGGAGCTGTTTATATGGTTCGTTTTTTTAAATCCAGTATGTTATTACTGCTGCTCTTACTATCATTTATTCCTAGTGTTAACGCCTTTGGAGCTGAAGTTACAAGTCCTTATGGATGGCGAATGCATCCTGTGTATAATCGAATGATTTTCCACGCCGGGGTAGATTTAGGTGTTCCGGATAAAACGGCCGTACCGTCCGTTGTTGACGGAACTGTTGTTTTTACAGGTTGGTATGATGGCTACGGTAATTATATTGCCGTGCAAGATAATAAAGGGGTTGTTTGGGCGTTTGCTCATAACACCGGATTTCCAGACGGTATATATCCGGGTGTAAAGGTTAAAAAAGGTCAGATTATTGCTATTAGTGGTG
>OENZ01000074.1_pt1 | contig 46159 bp, 59 predicted proteins | sample 1539401 | NCBI WGS metagenome assembly OENZ01 (sample SAMN03777355, study PRJEB22549) | human gut metagenome | biome: gut; feature: infant; material: feces | host: Homo sapiens | collected 2013-11-23 | reverse complement strand
AACAACTTGGGCGTTCGTGTTGCTACTTTGGAAAACAAAGTTGGTAACGTAAAAGTAACCGGTGACGCTCGTATTCGTTACCAGGGTTCCGACAAAAAAGGTATGTTCGCTACTGACGACAACAGCAACAAACGTTCCCAGTTCGACTACCGTGCACGTGTTCAGTTCAATGCTAATGTAGCTGACAACACTTCCGCTGTAGTTCGTATCGTTACAGCTGGCGACAATAACGGTTATGATGGTGTAGAATTTGGCGATGCACAAAATGATGCAACTGTTAAATTCGACAACATGTATGTTGCTCATAAATTCGGTAAAGACACTACTGCTGTAATCGGTCGTTTCGATAACACTATCGGTAACGGTTTAGTATACGACGATCCATTCGATGGTGCTGCTATTACTTATGATAACGGCAACTTCGCATTGACCGGTGGTTACGGTTCCTTCATTACCGGTAACTTGTTCAGCGCTTATGGTTCCGACAACCGTTCCGTTGAAGATGGTATTTCCATCGACAGCAAAGATGCTGACACTAACTACAAAGTAGCTCTTGCACAAGTTAAAGGTAACTTGGGTGAACACGCTACTATCGGTGGTTTCTACGCTTGGGGCTTAGATAACTTAGATAACGACATCTATGGCGGTTCCTTAGATCTTCAATTCAACAAATTGTGGATCGGTGGCGAATATGCTACTTGGGACAAAAATTGGAATACTGGCGTAAAGAACGACGGTAAAGATGCTTGGGTAGCCGGTGTTGGCGTAGGTAACTACGACATTGAAAACGAAGGTACTTGGGGCGTTAAAGTTCAGTACTTCGACCAGGCTAAACATGCTCCTGTAATCAGTTCTACTTGGAATCAACCAGTAAACTCCGACTACAAAGCTTGGATGGCTACTGTTGATTACGCTTTGGCTAAAAACGTTGGCTTGTCCGCTTACTGGGCATTCAACGCTGAAAAGCAAGACGGCGCTGACTTACCGGACTACTACCGTGCAGAATTGAACTACCAGTTCTAATCTATCCCAACGGATACTGTAACAGAGTAGTTTCTAATATAAAAAAGGCAACTTCTTCGGAAGTTGTCTTTTTTTTGTTGCTTTAAATATCTATAAAAATCAATATTTAAGAAGTTGCTGATAAAATAAGGATCCGTAGGATGTAGTTTTGATGAAAGTGAATCTATTTCTAGAAGACAGATGCATAGTTATGCGAAATAGTCATAACTAAAACCTTTGAATTTTCAATTCAAGTGTGGTATTATATCCGTAGATTGGTTGTCATGACAGCTTCATGATTGATAGAAAATGTAATAAGGTGTGAGGAAACATGGACACTCCATTGTATATTACATGATTAAAGAAACATGAAGAATGAAATGAGATGCCATCTGCTATTTTATTTCTTTTTTCTGTTTTTTACCGAAAGGGGTAATTACAATGAAAAAACGTTTTGCAGCCGTATTTGCAGCAACTGCTGTACTTGGCGTAACTACTGCATTCGCAGCTAACCCATTCTCCGATGTAACTCCTAACGACTGGGCATACCAGAGCGTAGCTCAGTTGGCAGCAGCCGGTGTAATCAACGGTTACCCGGATGGCACTTTCAAAGGCCAGAACAACATCACTCGTTACGAAATGGCTCAGATGGTAGCTAAAGCTATGGCTAACGAAGCTCGTGCTAACGCTGAACAGCAAGCTATGATCAACCGTTTGGCTGATGAATTCGCTAGCGAATTGAACAACTTGGGCGTTCGTGTTGCTACTTTGGAAAACAAAGTTGGTAACGTAAAAGCTACAGGCGATGTTCGTCTTCGTTACCAAGGCTATGAAAAGAAAGGCCAAATAAGCAAAACTAACGAAAACAAAAAATCCAAATTTGACTATCGTGGTCGTATTCAGTTCAATGCTCAAGTAAACGAAAACACTTCCGCAGTTGTTCGTATTACTGGTTCTAACGAATTCGGTAACACTTCCAGCACTTCTGTAACTGCTGACCGTGTATATGTAGCTCATAAGTTCGGCGATGAATTTACTGCTGTAGGTGGTCGTTTCAATGCATTCGTTGGTAACGGTTTAATCTATGATGATACTTTTGACGGTGCTGCTTTGGCATACGACAATGGTAAATTCAGTGCTTTAGCTGCTTACGGTTACTTCGTAGAAGGCGACTTGAAAGAGGGCAACTATAATGCTGATACTAATTTGTCCGTAACATTGTTACAGGCTCAAGGTAAACTTAGCGATGACATCACTATCGGTGGTTTCTATGCATTCGCTAACAATAACGGTTCTAAATTTGCAAGTGCTTATAATTTAGATGGCGACAGCTTCGACATCTATGGCGGTTTTGCTGACTTCCAGTTCAAAAACGTTTGGATTGGTGGCGAATACGCTACATTTGCTGAAGATGCTAAAGAAGGCGGCAATGACGCTTGGGTAGCAGGTATCGGTTTCGGTAACTACAACATTAAAGAAGCCGGTTCTTGGGATGTTAAAGCTCAATACTTTGATTTAGCTGAAGAAGCTCCTGTATTCAGCTCCACTTGGAATCAACCTGAAAACAAGGACTACAAAGGTTGGTTAGCAACTGTTGATTACGCTTTAGCTAAAAACGTTGGCTTATCTGCATACTGGGCATTCAACGGTGAAACTCAAAGCGGCGAAGACATCGGCGACTTCTACCGTGCAGAATTAAACTACAAATTCTAATTTCTTGTAAAACAGAATTAACAAGTAGTGATAATAAGACACCCACTTCCTTCGGAGGTGGGTGTTTTTTTGTTGCTATTTTAAGAAAATTGCGTCTAAACTTTATAATAAAAAATTATAAATATGAAGGAATTTGAAATTTCATGTCGAATTAATTATTATGGTATTTTCATTTTTTAGGTATGAGGAGGTTAATGTATGAAAAAGTTTTTTTCAATGTTAATGACGGGGTTTTTCTTATTAATCGGTGTGTTAACCGCGGTAAATGCTTTTGATGTTACGGCTTATTCTAATACGGGGAGTAAAGAAAGAATAATGCCACTCGTATATGTCGGTAATGCAGGAGTAAGTAACGAAACAGAAGCTAGAGAAATTTTATACAAGGCTATTGATCGTGAGTTAGCTAAACATAAAAATTTATCACCTGTCAGCATGACTGAAAGCCAAAGTGTTTTTGAAGAATATTTATTAGAAAATGATTTGAATCCTGATGATACTGCTTTGGGTCGTGGTTATGTGCCTAAGAAAAAAGAATTAAATGAAATGGCACAACAGACTAATTCTGATTATGTATTATTGATTAATGCCAGAATCACTGATTCAAAAGTAAAAACTGCATGGCTCGGTTTTTCACCGGTAAAATTTGAAGTAACTGTGTTGTATACGGTTCTTATTTATTCTGTTAAAGAAGATAAATATGTGTATAATGAAAAGTACATTGTGAAAGAAAATGCTGCCGGTACAAGTAGCACAGAACGCGCTTTTAAAAAGGCTTGCATTAAATTTGCTGATAGAGAATTTACACTCGATCAGATGACGTTAACTAAAGCGGCTATGCAAAATAATTAATGACTCTGTCATTTGATAAATTTGGGGATTGATTATAATCTAATGAAAGAAAAAATAGCACTATGAATTTGAAATATTAACTATCAAATTCATAGTGCTATCATAATATTCAGAGCTATTAACGTGAGTTAGGTTCATCACCGAAAGGTGGTGATACTATGACAGTATACGAAGCTATATCATTAATGATTGGTTTTGCTACTCTTATAGTGCTAATTATTTCATTAAAGAAATACACCTAACGCCCAGAAGTATTGCCGTACTTCATACGTTAGGTGTATCCGTTCATATACTTTAGATGATCCTAACGCCTACACACGTTAATAGCTCTCTTTGTACTTTCAGTATATCATGTATTCCATTTTCGTCAAGTTATGACAAATATGAAATAAGTTTTATAATTGTATTGATTTCATAATAGCATGATAGCTTTTGAAAATTGACAAAAGTCGAATAAGTTCACCAGATGTGGTATACTTAATAATAACCCTTTAAATTAGAAAAATGGGGTTATAAACAGAAATTTAGATCGGATTGTGAGGTATCTATGACAGATATACGTAAAAAATGAGAGAGCCTGTAACCATGCGTAGTTACAGGCTCTCTCATTTCAATATTAGGCGTTCGACAAGGCTCGACGGGGGTCGTTGCTCAACTCTTGCACAACCTTTTCTAACTCCGTGGGCCCCGGTAATTGGTTGACAGCTGCTATTAAGTCAGCTGTATTTTTATGCGTATACACGGCCTGCGTAATGTTGCCGGCTAAACTGTGGCCGAGTATACGTTTTACGATATTTGGATCTAGTTTGTACTCATCCGCTAGGGTGGCAAAGGTATGCCTCCCGTCATGAGGTAGGTGTCCGGAGTGAGATTTGATAAGAGCTCTTATCAAATCCGGATTTTTTCCTAGTGGTATAAAAGTGTCTAATCGTTTAAATTTTGCTTGTGAGTGCATCTCGACAATAATCGGGACGATACACTCCGCTATTGGTATAGTGCGGTTTTTTCCTGCAATCGTTTTAGAGCCGCCCACCATATATCGCTCTTTAATATGCACATCATCGAGTTTCATATTCCGGAGTTCGGCCGGTCTCATGCCTGTATATATGTATACGAGCTGCCACTTGGCTACTATGTCGTCCGATTTCCAAAGTTTTAGTATTTCCTCCGCTGTATATGGCTTGTGTATGGCTTCTTTTTCCGGCGGTGGCGGTAGTATGATAAGTCTTGCATAATTCTTAGTGACGGGGACGTCGTTTTTTTCGGCGGCTTCATACAAACCATGAAACGCGTTCATGATTTGATTTAGCCGAGCGCGGCTCTTATCGGCGTAAGTATCTATTATGGCCTGCAAATCGGCAAGTCTAACGTCAACCATAGGCATATGCCATATAGGCTTTAATTTAGGCTTAGCCGTATTATATGACGTTAAGCCTACACCTTTACGCGTTTTAATGTCTATCATCCATTGCCAGCATTGCTCGACTGTGATTATTCGATTAGTAATCTCTTTTGGGTTTCCTTTATAATTTTTCAAAAATTCCTGTGCCTCGCGCGCGGTCCGGAACGTTCCGACCGTTTTACGTTTTACACGACCCTGCTCGTCCTGGCTAAGGGATATAACTACTCGGTATGGCTTGCGCAGGTTTTTATGGGTCATCTTATAAATAGACCCGGTGCCATTGGCACGTCTCATATTATGCACCTCCTAGGCTGTTAATTTTGGCCCGGATAGCGTATAATATAAGTTGGTAGTGTGGCTATCCGTAGCCGCCGCGCCCTTACTCCGTTGCAGCGGGGTAGGGGCGTTTTTTTTATTTGTACATCTCTGATAAATCTACATCTAATTTAAGTCCGGGGTTTTGGTCCTTCGGCACATTTTCACGCCATGATGCGGAGCTGTCCGGGCCGTACTCGTATACCATATAAAACGAGTTGTTTTGCGGCGCCGGTAACCGGGTTTGCACATAAACCCCGTACACCTTACCGCTGTTATCTTTGTAAACTTTCGCGACTACCTGTTTAGCGATAGCCTCTACTTGATCCTTGCTATATTTAGCCGGGATATTGACCTCCACATTAAACCGCTCACGGTTACGGGTGTCAATATTGGCAATCGTATACGCCGGCGCCTCCGCCTTAGCGTATTCGTTTATCTGTTTTTCGGTGGCTGACTCGCCGCAACCGGCAATAAATAACGTAGTCCCTAACATTAATATCGCTATTAGTTTTTTCATAAGTCACCTCTAAATAGTATACCTAAGATTTCTATTGTGTAATTTTTTCCGCGCCTCGATAAAACCGGGGCACAGCTGCCGGAACATATCGACATGATACGCCCACCGTTCCGGGGAGAAAAAGCGCATACGCTTAAGTACGGCCTCTGCGCAGGACGGCGACACGTCAAAGGCGGCGCAGATTTCATCGGCTGCCGTGATGCCGATAATATGGATTAATGGGGACGGCGCGAGGAGCTCGGCCGCGAATGCGTTCGCCTCGCGTTCCCGTTCTAAATGAGATAGGGGCAAGGCGTATATATCATGATGGCCTAAAACCTTGTGGCCTAATTCGTGGGCGAGTGTAAATCGCACTCGCTCGAATTGCTTATCTTCGTCGTAAAATACCGCATTTATATCAGGCCGAGGGTCATAATACGCATCAGCCTGCGGAGGGTTAGCTAACCCTATGGACTGATACGATACGCAGTCGACCCCTTCGAGTTTTAGCAGCCTCTTAGGGTCGACCAGTGCGTCGGCTAGTTGGTGACGCTGGAACATCGCCCAAGCCAAACCCGCGGCGATGGTGTATCGTGCTTCTATTTATTTATCCTCCTTTTTCATTTTTAGGTACATCGCCGCGATTTCCTCTACCTTTGCCAGGTCCTCCGGTGATAATTCCTCTTGAGCTCTTGCCAATACCGGTGATGACAACCGGCCGGCTGTATCGGCTCCGTCTATTAATTCGCCAACTGTCATACTTAAGCCCGAAGCTATTTTTCTCAGATTGGAGAGCGTCGCACCTTTGAAATTATTAAATATCGATTGTAGCGTAGAATATGGCATGTCGATAATTTCGGCAAAAGCCCTCAGACTAACATATCGTTGTAATATTTCCCTCCGGATACGGCCTATTTCCGGACCGTATTTATCATAATCAGGATCAAATGTAATTACCTGCTTTGGTCCGCCGTGTACTATTTGATTTCGGGCGCGTCGTCCGACTAGATCTTCTATAGGTATGTCCAACGCTTCGGATAAGGCGAGTACAGTATTACTGCGCAGGTTTGTAATTCCTCCCGATTCCCACCGAGAAACGGTACCCACAGATACGCCGACTCTGTCAGCGAGTTCTTGCATAGTCATTTTTTGCTCGTGTCGTTTTTGCCGGATAAGCTCCATAAAGTCCATTTTTTCACCTCCTTTATTTACTATTATTATATGTCTTTTATTGCAAAAATGCAAGATTTTTATAATTTATTATAAAAAAATAACAAAAACTATTGACTTGCGTAAATTGACGATATATAATAAGCGCATAAGTTGCAAACGCCGAGAAGGAGGTGATAAGGTGGATGCGAATTTATTCAAATACTACGTAATGGAGTCCGGTAAAAGTCTTTCCGATGTAGCGGCGGCTATCGGCGTAACACCGGCAACCTTACACCGCAAGATGAGCGGTGAAAGCGATTTCTATCGCAAAGAGATGCAAGATATCGCAGAGTTTCTAGGGCTAGACAGGGATACTGTCGACCGAATTTTTTTTACTTAATTTTTTGCGTAAATGCAATAAAATTATGATATTTAAACCGAAAAGGGAGGCAGATATTATGGACCACACTACCACAACACCAGCAATGATCGCCGCGATGTACCTCACAAGGGCTAAAGAATACATGAACGGTGAAATTAATGAGGCGTTTGATCTTATCGACGCAATTATCCATATACAAGCAACTCGCGGGATGCCTTGGGCTTATCTCAACGTACCCGAGGATATAGAAGCGGCCGAGTTGTATACGGCACTTGGAGCGATTGCCGGTTCTGGCTTTAGGGTGCAACGGGTCGAGGTATTCAACCCCGAGGCATTTACTGCTCCGGTCTTTAAAATCGAATGGTAAGAGAGGGATAAAACTATGAAAATTGATAATAAGCCGTTACGGTGCTTTGACGCAGAACTTGACGACAAGACGTGGACTTTTCTACGAGATAACCCGAGCTTATATGCGGGGATAATTGCGCAAAATTTCGAGCGAGCTATTCATGAGGCTATGTTAGCCGGTCAGGATAACGCAAAAATTATAAATCACGCATTAAGCTATGCCCCTATTAGAAAAGAAGTTATCAGTCTCTTATCGAAAGAGGGATACGAAATCGACTACGCCGGTCTAGTCCAAAATTCGGGTGGAGTAGTGCAAGGTTTTATCCAGGCTCGCTGGTGTAGGGCTGAACGATTCGAGGGAGGCGGTTATTGTGAAAAAAAACGCTAACCGTTGAGGAGGCCGCCCAAATGATGGGTATCACGACTCAACATCTTAGAGCGAGCCTCCGGCTCAATAAGTACCCTTTATGGGGTACGGCCGTTCCGTCGGCCAGCGGTAGACGATATAAGTACACCGTCCACGCTGTGCCGTTCTTCAAATACATAGAAGGGACGCTAGGACCTGGCGAAAATTAGGAAATAGGAGGGATAAAGTTATGAAGAAATTCGGGCAAGAGGTGCAAGAAATTAAACGCCGCCGCATTGGAGATCTTGTCAAAGAACAGTACATTATGCAGCTGGACGACGGGTATCAAGTCTCCATAATTTGGGGGCCACTTCTCACATATGGCGGCGAAGATGGCTTATGGGAAATGGCTATTTGTAACGCAAACCGCGAACCTGTGTACGATGTGGACGACGATATATTCTTCGGCGATGTGATCGGCTACTTAACCGAGGAGCAAGTAGCGGAACACCTGGCCACGCTAAAAGAGCGGCACGCTAAGAAGTAAGGAGGGCACATGTTTAAGGAAATTTTGAAATATTTTGCCAAACACGATGGCTTGGTAAATAAGTTCTTATCGGTCACACCGGGCGACGGCTACGCGTATTTCAGTGATACACACTGGCTGTTCCGCATTCCGGAGTCCGATAACATCTACGACACGGCCGCCATGATGCGGGTATTGGGCCAAGCGGCGGCGCCAATGTCCGCGCCTAAGTTTTTTGATATTCCCGACGAAAGCCAACTACTCGGCGTAGCGGATTCCGGTATCGTGCAAGAGCTGCACAACGGGAAACGGCGTACTAAAATCCGGAAATTTAACGGCACAGATGGCTCGGAGTGGTGGGTTAGCGAGGACTACTACAAGGATTTTCTCAAGCCGCTAAAGTATTTCCGGATGCACAATAAGAAAATTTACGGATATAACGCCGCCGGCGTGGCCGTGGTTACAGTTTGCATAATTATTGATAAGTGAGGAGGGCTGAAACTATGAATAAAGAACTTGCAAAAACAGGGCTCTATATGCTGGCCACGTTTGCCGGAATGTACGGTCTTAACGCGGTAGAGTACTTGCCAGACAGCGCCGCTCATATGGTGGCCGGGTTTGCCGTAACAGTTGCGGCCGTATTAAGCGCCGAACGTATCGAAGTGCCTGCCGGCGAACCGGTAGAGGTTATTATCGAGGTGCCTCAGCCACACGCCTACAACTGGGCGAAACAAGGGCGCCCTGGTGAAGTTAGATAAAAGAAAGGATAAGACTATGAATGACGTATTACTTGAAATGACACAGAATTTTATTGAGATGATTGATGCGGATTTAAAGGAAAAAGGACGTATCCGGAAAAAGACACTCTCGGATTTGGTGGACTCGTATATCGACTACTACTCAGACCACGGTAATTTAGTAAGACCGGAGACAGTACTTGACTGCCTAATTTCTACGGTAGTTTATTTCGGTATGACGATCACGACGGCTCGCAGGATGATGCGTAAACTTGGACACCCTATGCGCGCCAGTGCGTTGGATGATATTACGTATCACTTGCGCAGTACGTTAATTAATATCGTGGACTATTGCAAAGACTTAGAAGCGGATACACAAGAGGTACTAAATGACTCCAATAATTAACCCGTGGCTCATCTACTTAGCGGAGCTTTGCGGATGGCTTAAAATTTTAAGTTTTGGACTGGCAGGGGTTGCTATTCTCGGTACTATTATTCAGTACACAGATTATCAAACTGCCGTCAATTTTGCCGAAGCGTGGAATAAGCCTGCGCCAACCGATAAGCCCTATATCGCGAGTTTTTATCTAAGTGCACTACTTATGCTGCTGTGGCTCGTAGTACCGTCGACTGATACGGTCTATAAGATGATTGCGGCGCACTATATTACGCCTGATGCGGTCGACAACCTCGACCACGTATTCCAGGCCATCATAAAAGCGATTAAGGAGGTGCGGTAATTATGAAATGGGAAGAAGGCTCATTTGGGCTTACCTGTATAAATTTGTGGATGCTTAAGTCCATGCTGGCCATTAAAAAGCAGTGCGAGGAACTACATATTAGTAGGGAACTCCGGAACGAGGCGTGTCGCATTTTATGCCTGTCCAATGCCCGTTATAGCGTGGATATTCTGGAACGACCACTCGACGACATATTGCACCGGATAGACCTATCACCGTATGCATATACGACCTCTTACAACATTGAAAAGAAATTGCAAAATAACGAAGCCCCGGACGAATCCGACATAGTGGACATCGTGGGGCGATGGGAAGATTTAAGAAGGGCGGCGCAATAAATGAAAAAAGACTCTTACGCAGCATCTACTTTATGGGATTGGTACCTTAACGAATCAGATAAAATCGAGGCCTATTGTAAAGAATTAAAGGCGTCAGAGGATGTCAGAATGGGTGCTACTGAAACACTCCGAAATGCTTTTCAACAGTATCTCGATGATTTAAGCGTATATCCGCTAGGGCACGCAGCACACGATATCGATTATAGCCTGTGGGCCTCCATAACAAGTCACAACATTAAAGACGCAATACTCGAGGACCGTGTACCTAATATAAGGTGCATATATCCTATCAAATTTGGGGCAGGTGATTAAATTGCAGGAGTGCACAACATGCGAAAACCGGGACTACTGTATCCCGGACGAATGTACAAAAGAAAAAACCGCCGGCAGTGTTGCAGACTGTCCGACGGCTGAGTAAATCCCCTACTTTTATTATAACACAAAGGAGCTTAAATCAATGGATATCACAATTAAAATCGACTTAACGGAAAACACTATCAAAGCATTACACGGAGTAGTAGAGGCGGTTACAACGCCTAAAGGTGTACGCGTATCCCTTAATGACTTGGCCAATGCGGCGAATGCTGCACAACGCATTAAAAACGAGGTTGGCGATTGGTTGCCGCAAGATACCCGATACACCGACAACGCGGTACCGGCAAAAGCAGAACCGGTCGCCCCTGATGCGGTAGAAGAAGCGCCTAAACAGGAAGAAACTAAGCCGGCGGCTAAACCTGCCGCTAAAAAGGCAGCTCCGAAAAAAACGGCAGAACCTGCAAAAGAGGAACCCAAAACCGAAGAACCGGCAAAAGCTGAGACGCCTAAGAAGGAAGATACACTAGCACCGACTAAAGCCGATGTTACAAAAGCCCTTACAGATTTACAGGACTCCGAAAAAGGAGGCAAGGCCGCAGCCGTGGCACTTGTTAAGAAGAACAGCACAAACGGCAAACTCTCCGGCGTTGACCCTGCCAAATACGCCGAAATTATCGAGGCCGTGAATGAGGTACTCAATGCCTAGGGCGCACGCCGTACTATCCGCTTCGGGGGCGTACAGGTGGCTCGTGTGTACGCCGTCCGCTCGGATGGAGGAGCAATTTAAGGACGAGTCAAGTTCTTACGCAGAGGAGGGCACACGGGCGCACGCATACGCCGAGTTTTTACTCACGACGTGGAATCGTGATGACGAGCACACTAATTTACATCCGGTAATGCCGGACAACGAAGAAATGGACTCAGCTGTCCGGGAATATCTCGACCTTTGTATCGAGAAAATCAATACCGCAAAGGCTATCACACCGGCCGCACGGATTGTCGTTGAGGATCGTATCGACTACAGCGAGTACGCACCGGAGGGGTTCGGCACGGCGGATATGGTTATTATTGCGGACGGCGTGCTGGAGGTTATCGACCTCAAATACGGCAAAGGTAAACCGGTGAGTGCGGTCGACAATCCGCAAATTAGACTGTACGCCCTTGGAACATATCTCAAATATGATTATGTGTACGACATTAAGACCGTACGCATGACAATAGTACAGCCTCGCCTTAACTCGGTAACGACTGACGAGCTATCCGCGGACGACCTACTCGCATGGGCTGAATCAATAAAAGAAACGGCCAAACTTGCCTACGAGGGCGCCGGCGAATGCGTAAGCGGTCCGCACTGTGATTTTTGCCGGGCACGTCATGCGTGCCGGAAACTCGCCGAGGATATGCAAGCCGCTATCGGCGATTGTAAAGACCCTAAGCTGTTAAATGACAGCGAAATCAGCCATATCTTAGATATCTACTCACGGGCTAAGAGCTGGCTTGAATCAGTACAAAAGTACGCACTAAAACAGGCGGTCGACTATGGCAAGACTTGGCCGGGCTACAAATTAGTAGAGGGCCGGTCAAACCGAGTTATCGACGATGCAGCTATTGAAACCCTGCGCGGCTTAGGCATTGGCGACGATGTCATATTTAAGGAGCCTAAGATGCGCGGTGTAACTGAATTACAAAAGCTACTGGGCGGCGCCAAAAAGATGGAAGCCATGATCGGCCAACACATTAGCAAGCCGCCGGGCGCTCCGACCTTGGCCGTATTAGAGGACAAACGGCCACCACTTGAATTAGATTTAACTGATAGTTTTGATGATGATATTTAGGAGGTAATCCACTATGAAAAGTATTAAAATTTCCACCGGTTTAGTTCGTTTATCCTACGCGCACCTCGCGGAACCCAACGAGGACCCGAACGGTAACCGCACGTATAACTGCCAATTAATTTTTGACAAGGACGACAAAACGACCGCCCGTATTCAGGACGCCATTAAACGCCTCAGAGCGGAGGATGATGTTATCTCGTTATTTAATAAAAAATTTAAGGACTTAAAAGAGCCCCTCCGCGACGGCGACGAGGACGAAGCAGACTTTGTAACGGCTCAACCGGAGGTATATAACGGCAAGTACTTTATCAGTGCTAAAAGCGACCGTAAGCCAAAATGTTATGACAAGGACAAAAACCCTATGGACGATTTCGAGGTTGAAGAAGAATTATACAGCGGCTGCTACGTGCAGGCGGTAGTTAATATCTACGCCTATAATTTCAAAAATCAATCTAAGGGTTTCGGAGTCGGTTTACTCGCTGTGCGTAAAATCAAGGACGGCCCGCAGTTAGGCGGCGCTACTGTATCCGAGGCAGACTTTGACGACGACGATTTCGGCGACGATGACGACAGCGTATTTGACTAAGCCGCAAACACTATCGATAGACGTCGAGACGTACTCGGAATGGCCAATTAAGCACAGCGCACAACGGTACGTCGACGACCCGTCGTTTGAAATACTGCTCTTTGCTTATAGCTTTGACGATGAACCGGTGGAGGTGGTCGACATGACCACCGACCCACTACCGGAGAGAGTGGTCAAGGCGTTACACGATCCGGAAATTACCAAGACGGCCTTTAATGCTAACTTTGAAATTACGGCACTACATAAGTATTACCCGGATATGGATTTACAAAATTGGGAGTGTACCTCGGTACTCGCCTTGTATCAGTCCTTGCCAACGTCACTCGATGCAGTGGCGACGGTTTTAGGATTGACAGAGACCAAGGACAAACGGGGTAAGGACCTTATTAGGTTTTTCTCCGTGCCGTGCCGGCCTACCAAGACCAACGGTGGACGCACGCGCAACCGGCCAACGGATGCGCCGGACAAATGGGCAGAATATATCGAGTACAACCGGCAGGACGTGGTGGTCGAAAAGGCCATACGGCAAAAGCTGATTAAACTAAAACCGCCGGAGTTTGAGCACCGGTGGTGGCTCGTGGATGGCACTATCAATCGTAATGGCATAGCCATAGACAAGGCGCTAGTTAATAACGCAATCACCTTTGACGCAGCCATCAAGGCTCAGCTCATGGCCGAGGCTCGTAAGATTACGGGGCTCGATAACCCCAACAGCCCGGTACAGCTTAAGGAATGGGTCGAGGGGCAACTCGGACACGAGGTCCCCGGCATCACTAAGGCCGACGTTAAGGATTTACTAAAAAACAGCCTACCGGATGACGTGCGGCGCGTATTAGCGATACGCCAGCAACTTGGCAAGACCTCCATTAAAAAATACGAGGCTATGAAAAACGCCGTATGCAGCGACGGCCGTATCCACGGCATGCTCCAGTATTACGGGGCTATGCGTACCGGTCGGTGGGCCGGACGCGTGGTACAGCTCCAAAACCTACCTCGTAACTACTTGCAAACCCTCGACGAGGCGCGCCGGCTAGTTAAGGCCGGCAACCTTGAATTATTATCAGTCTTGTACGATGATGTGCCAGACGTGCTGAGTCAGTTGATCCGGACGGCACTAGTACCGGCTGAGGGGTGTCGGTTTATAGTGGCCGATTACTCCGCAATCGAGGCCCGCGTTATTGCGTGGCTCGCCGGTGAAAGTTGGCGTCAAGACGTATTCGCCCGGAACGGCGATATATATTGCGCGTCCGCGTCCTCCATGTTTGGCGTGCCGGTCGAAAAGCACGGCATAAACGGGCACTTACGCCAAAAGGGCAAAGTCGCGGAACTGGCCCTCGGTTATGGAGGGGGCCCGGGCGCACTTATTGCAATGGGCGCCTTAGAAGGCGGAATACCGGAAGAGGAGCTACCGGACATCGTGCAAAAGTGGCGCAAGGCGTCGCCTAAGATTGTCAAATTTTGGTACGACGTAGAAGCAGCCGCCAAGCAGGCAATCTATGAAGGCCGAGCCCGCATCAAGCAGGGCGGGCTTAGATTTAGAAAAGCTAAAGGCTTTTTATTTATACTACTGCCGTCAGGCCGGTACCTTGCATATGCTAAGCCGGCCATAGGTACTAACCGCTTCGGTAGCCCGTCTATCGTATATAAAGGCATGAGCCAGACCGCTAATAAGTGGATGGAGCTAGAAACTTACGGCGGTAAGCTGGTCGAAAACATTGTACAAGCCGTAGCCCGTGACTGCTTAGCAGCTGCCATGGAGCGGCTAACGCTAGCCGGATATAAAATATGTGCTCATATCCACGACGAGGTGGTTATTGAGGCGCCTCTTGGTACTGGCTCACTGGATGAGGTTATTAAGATTATGGCCGAACCGACCGAGTGGAATAAGGGGTTAATCCTCGACGCGGCCGGGTTTGAAGCCAATTACTATATGAAGGATTAAGGGAGGCATAAAACTATGACATTTAGTAAATCGCATATTGAGAATTTTTTGAGTCAAGCTAGAGAAACTAAAAAGCTAGTAAAGCAAGCGCCGGACACTGCTAAGCAAGCGGCGGCGTTGGAATATTGCGACTCCGCCATAGCTGCGTGGGAGGTAGCGCTCGAAGGGCTCGCGGCTAAGGATGCCGAGAAGAAACCAGTAAAGGCGTCTTTGGAGCCCGTCAAAGAGCCGGCTAAGAAAAAGGCCGCTCCGAAAAAGAAAGAAGAACCGCCAAAAGAAGAGCCACTTATCGAAGAAACCGCAACCGATGAAGTGGACGACGACGAGGACTGGCTCGACTGATGTATCCTGTACGATTTAAGGCGTACGACGTAGTACGGCTGTATAAGGGCTACCAACACAAGACGCTCTTATACTGCGGATACTGCGGCCAATCCATGGCCGCAGTATTTCCTTATATGTTTAATTGGCGCGGTGCTGCGGATTTATCAAGCCATTACACCTGCCCTCATTGCGGTAGAGGGTATACGGACGATCGCACAGTCGGCGACATTATCGCTAACCACGGCGCGATCCCTTTAGTAGTAGAGTTAAGCGTCAAAGAGTACAAGCATTTTGTAGATTTTAATATCAAGTATGAGGCAGTCATGTATAACCAAAATACGGATGATTTATATAGGGCCATAGAGCCCCGATTTGAGTCTATCCGGTTTGACTGTAAGCGCCGTAGGGTATTACTCCGGAGTAAGATAGGCAGTCGGGTTCGGTTTATGGAGACGGTTATACTGCCCGGTGAAGTGCCGGCGATTGTGGATAAAGGACTATCTAATCATATACTCAATAGACTAGACGGTTTATCAAACGTCCGTAAGCACCGGAAACAGTGCGCCGAGGTTATGGCGGAGTTACGTAAGGCGGTTGTTAAATGCCTCGAAAAGCATACAGGATACCCTGTGCGCGATACGTATCATCCGATTAACTCTAACGATACCCGGTTTTTTGGGAAAGAAGTACTCAGCCGGCTAATACTTAAGACCTACGCGCCGGATGCGCCGGCACCGTTGGCCAGTACCAACATGAGCCGTATTACGGCCATGCGCAATACTTGGGATACTTACCTTACTGTATTTAGAGACACAATGCAGGGCAAAGCCTATATAGATGCTGTTGAGAGTAAGCTCATAAAGCAGCCGTCAAAGGCTAAACGCATAGCCATTATGGCCGACGCCCTTAATATCGAGGCCATATATTTGGCAGAGCGGATAACCGATAACAAGGATTATCAGGACCGACTCATAACAGCCCTACGGCCGTACTTAGGCATGGAACAGCTACCGGAGTTTTTAGCTGATTACGCGGCCAACCGGAGCCCGCGCAACGTGTTGCAATTCCTCGCCCGATACGACGGCCGGGACGACGGGTGGCGAATGGTGCGGGATACGGCCGGCAGCTATTGCGATATAAACGATAAGTCGCTAGTTTGGGGCGTTAAGATTAAGCCCTCCGACATGCACGACAAGCTGGCGCAGATACTTGCGAAAGAGGAGAGTAAAAACGTACCTCTTAAGGATAACAGCGCACTTGATGCCAGTATTTACGGCTATGAGTTTATAGCGCCGCGAATGTCGCACGATCTTATCGATTTAGGCACCGCCCTACATAATTGCGTGGCCAACTACAAAAAACGCGTAATTAAGGGCGAGTGTGCTATCGTGGCGTGCACTAAGAACGGTAAGCCCGTCGTATGCATTGAGATACGAGGCGACGAGATAGTGCAGGCGAAACTTGTAAATAATAAAGGAGTATACACCTCTGAAAGTGAGGAGGTGAAGAACGCAGTATATCAGTATATGGATGTTAAAGGCCTCCGCGATACGTCGCGAGACCTGAGGAGCTAACTAATGGACGTAATTATATCTGTTGGCAGTAGCCGCCAAGCTAAGCAGTGGCGCGCTAAAAAAATGACATGGGATGACCTTGTCAAGAAACTAAGCCAATCAAAAATAACGGAGGAGACCGCCGCCGAATATAGGCGAATGACTAAAGACGAAAAAGCAGAGGTAAAGGACGTCGGGGGCTTTGTTGGCGGACACATTAAAAACAAGGGGCGACGGGTTAAGGGCGCCGTTGAAAAGCGATACTTATTAACGCTCGATGCCGACAGTCCGGAGCCTAATTTCCTGGAGTCGCTCAATTTTGAAATTAGCGACCTCGAATACGTCATTTACTCGACGCACAGCCATACACCGGAGACGCCACGTTACCGCATCATATTACCGGTTAGCCGGGCAATGGCGCCCGACGAATACCAAGCAGTAGCACGGCGAATCGCCGGCAATATCGGCATAGAAAATTTTGATCCGTCCACTTTTGAAGTAGAGCGCCTAATGTTTTGGCCATCAGCGCCGGCAGATGTGGAGCCCGTGTTTATCCATAACACCGGCGCCCCGGTAGACGTTGACACCGTACTCGCGGAATACGCGGACTGGCGCGACGTTAGCCTATGGCCAAATAGTAAACGTGCGGACGATATCCGCTTAAACGCTGCCAAAAAGCAGGGAGACCCTCTTACCAAGAAGGGGCTAATCGGCGCCTTTTGTAGGACGTATCGGATTGAGGACGCCATAGCCGAGTACCTCGCAGACGTGTACGAGGCATGCGACACCGAGAACCGGTATACCTATCTTAAGGGCAGCACGAGCGCCGGGCTAGTCGTATACGATGAGGGGCGGTTTGCCTACTCACATCACGGCACCGACCCTATATCCGGCAAACTTGTCAATGCTTACGACCTTGTGCGGGTCCATACGTTTGGCAATGACAAAGACTCAAACAATAAAATGGCGGACCTTATCCGGGCAGACGCTAACGTCGTGGCCACGGTCGATGCGGAACGCATGGCCGATTTTGACGATGACATTCTCACAGAGAGTGAGGATGATAAAGGACTGGACAAGGATTATCTCAAAAAGTTAGAGCGTGATAAAAATCTGACGATTAAATCAACGGCGCAGAACGTGCGTATCATTTTAGAAAACGACCCGAAATTGCGCGGACGTATGGCGCTTGATGACTTTTCACACCGTATGGCCGTACGTGGCGACTTGCCGTGGCGCCCCTTATCGGCGGCGCATTATTGGACGGATGCCGACGACGCCAGCCTACGAAATTATCTGAGTATCGTATACGAGATAGTCGGCCGAGGGGTTATCGATGACGGGCTAACCGAGGTATTTAATAATAACCGGTTTCACCCCGTGCAGGAGTACCTTAACGGGTTAATTTGGGACGGCGAGTGCCGAGTGGATACGCTGCTCATTGATTATATAGGGGCTAAGGACACGCCGTACGTTAGAGCGGTAACCCGGAAATGGCTGTGTGGTGCGATCGCCCGTGTTATGAATCCGGGCGTCAAATTTGATACAACTCTAGTACTATACGGGCCTCAGGGGCTCGGGAAAACGCTTATAGCCGAACGCTTGGGCGGTGCTTGGTTTAACAACACTATCGGCGACGTAAAACAAAAGGACGCCATGGAGCAAATACAGGGGAGCTGGATATGCGAGCTTGCGGAATTGGCGCCAACGTATAAGAATGACGCGGAAATCGTAAAGGCGTTCTTATCGCGAACGGTCGACAGGTTCCGTGCGCCGTACGGCAAACGAACGGAGGAATACCTCCGGCAGTGCGTTTTTATCGGTACGACCAATAACTTACTATTTTTAAAAGATAGAACGGGGAACCGCCGGTTTTGGCCGGTATCCGGTGACCCGGAGCGGCAGACTAAGGTACCATATTACGACCTTACACCGGAGGAAGTGGCGCAGGTGTGGGCCGAGGCGTTAACGTACTACCGACAAGGTGAGGCGCTTGTGCTGCCTCCAGAGTTGGAACGATACGCCGACGATACGCGACAACGACACACGGAGGGGTCCGAGAAAATCGGGCTTATTGAGGAATATCTTAATACACCTATCCCGGAAAACTGGTATTCAAAGCCTCCGGAAGCCATGGCAACGTATTTCCGTAATTTGGGCGAGTTAGATCTTGTAGATGATGACTACGCAAAAGCGGATATCGTAGACCGGGATAGGGTGTGCGCGCTTGAGTTGTGGATGGTGCTATTTGAAGGTAAAAGGCAGAGCTTAACCAACGCACAGGCGCGAGAGATTAATGATATTTTACAAAGTTTGCCGGGCTGGGAACCTAGCCGAAGTAAGCTACGATTTGGGCGCCATTTTGGCATCCAACAGGCCTATGTCCGTTCGGTGTAGGCGTTGCCGATTGGCGTTGCCAGTCCGTTTTAGGTGTTGCCAATTCTGGAATTGGCAACGGTAGGAAAATTTTATAACAGAAATAAAAATAAATGATATGTGATGTTTGCAACATTTAGGCGTTGCCGATTAACAAATTGGCAACGCTTACGGCAACGGTACCGGCAACGCCTAAAATAATAATAAATACAAGGGGTTACGGCATAGTGTTGCCAATGTTGCCAATTATTATATTAATTATTTTATTTTTTATATTTTATTAGTATATACGCACGCGCGCGTAAAAACGTATAAATACCATATACCTATATATATAGTAGCGTGAGATTGGCAACATTGGCACACATAGACGTTATTTTTCAAGATAGATAAAAGGTGTACTCATGGAGTGGACAGAGAAAGAGATAGAAAAGCGAATGACAAACAACCTAAAACAGTTAGATTGTTTAGTTTATAAATTTATATCACCGAATAACGCAGGGGTGCCTGATAGGATTGTCATATATCCTGGCGGCCGGGTTGACTTTGTAGAGCTTAAAACTCTGCGCGGTCGACTCTCACCTTTGCAGGCTCGGCAGATTGAGAAGTTAAAACGCAAAGGCGCCAACGTCGATATTGTAGTCGGCTTGGCCGGCGCCGATGCGTACGTGGAGAAGGTGAGACATGCAATTTCAACCGCACGACTATCAGCGCATAGCGATTGACGCACTGCTTAACCATACACACTATGGCTTGATGCTTGATATGGGACTCGGAAAGACTGTTATCACGTTGACCGCGATACAGGCGCTACTCGATGACTGGGCGGTGTCCAAGGTGCTAATTATCGCACCTAAAAAGGTAGCCGATAGCACATGGGCCACCGAAGCCGCTAAGTGGGACCACACTAAAGGGCTGAGAGTGGTTAAAGTTATGGGTTCAGAGGATAAGCGCCGGGAGGCGCTGGCCACGGATGCCGATATTTATATTATTAACCGCGAAATGGTGGCGTGGTTATGTGAGCAGTATAGGCAGTTGCCTTTTGACATGCTGATTATCGATGAATCGAGCAATTTTAAAAACCCGCAGGCCAAGCGGTTTAAAGCACTCAAAAAGCAACGGGGCGTATTTAGTCGGATCGTGCTACTTACCGGCACACCGGCGCCGAATACCCTAGAGGACTTATGGGCGCAGGTGTATTTACTCGATGCCGGCGAGCGACTCGGTCATACGATAACGGCTTACCGGAGTAAGTATTTCACGCCGGCTATGACTAATGGCCACGTCGTTTATTCGTACAAGCTGCGAAAAGGGGCGGATAAGGCTATCCATAATAAAATCCGGGATATCTGCCTAAGCATGAAAAAGCAGGACGTACTGGATCAGATAACCGCCCAAGAAGGGTACATAAGTCGCACAGTACCGGTAACACTTACGCCGGACGAAGAAACCACGTATAACGATATGGAGCGAGACTTTGTACTCGCTTTGCCACATGATGAGATAATCAGTGCCGCCAGTGCGGCCACCTTATCAAATAAGCTCTTACAGCTGGCCAATGGATCCATATATACCGATGAGGGCGACGTGGTAACGATACACACCCGAAAAGTGGACGCCTTAAAAGAAATAGCAGCTAAAGAGGGCAACCTCTTAGTATTTTATAACTTCAAACACGACCGGGAGGCCATCAAGGCAGCGTTTCCGAATGCCGTGGACCTATCCGACGATGAGACTCTCCAGGCGTGGAACGCCGGCAAAATTAAAATGCTACTAGCACACCCCGCATCAGCCGGATACGGCTTAAACCTCCAACAGGGGGGCCATGTCATAGTGTGGTACGGGATGACTTGGAGCCTGGAGCAGTATTTACAGGCTAACGCCAGACTCAACCGGCAAGGGCAGACGCACCTAGTCACGATTTATCATTTATTGACTACCGGGACTATCGATAGTCAGGTTATGAGAGCACTAGAGCGCAAGGAAAAAGGACAAAACGCTTTACTCGAGGCGATTAAATTAAGGAGGGACGCGTATAAATGATTATTAAGGATGTGCTGACCGCGTTATTCGCAGTTATTATTGTAAATCATATTAGTATAGGGCTTTTACAATACCTGAGAGACGAAATATCAACAACGGACTACTTTATAAGGATGGGGCTAGCTTTTGCGCTGATTTTGCTAGTTATTCATAGCTGGGAGGGGCGCTTATAAATGAAGTTTTTGATATTTCTTTTAATAATTTCGAGCGGCATGAGTGCGCTTAAGATGATATACACGGGGGACATAATTTACTTGGTGCCCACGGCGTGGTTTAGCGCTTACGCCTTTGTATTATGGCATTCTGACAGACGGAGGTATTGATGATTAAGGACATAGCGATTTATTTACTTATTATGGTAATACTTGTCAGTGGCGTTGATTATATCGACCCTTTAACGGCTATTTTAGTTGCGACGGGCGCCTTTGTTTGGTTAATCGCTGAGGCAGGGGGGAGGTGGCGACCGTAATGGAATTAAAAGAAACAGCTAAACAGATACTAGATATATTCGAGGTTGATTCTGTAGCGGAGTTATCGGAGGTTTTGCCGGAGATATTAATACAGAAAGATAAAGACGAGTATTTGAGTCGATATATTGATATTGTGGGCGTTGAAGGACGCGATATGCTGCAAAGTGCTTACCAGTTTTGGATGGCCGATAGAGCAGGCAAAAAACAAGATTACACACCTAAAAGTTTAGGCCGATTGGCCGCCGCACTTGCGCCAGATGATGTAAAAACTATATTTGATGCGTGCGCCGGTAGTGGGGCATTATCTATTGCTTGTTGGGAAATGAACCAAAATCTAGAATTTGTGTGTTGGGAATTAGATGGGCGCGTAATTGGTTTTTTGCTATTAAATTTGGCCTTGCGCAATATGTCGGCTATTGTAGTACACGGTAATTTATTAGCGGGCGAGATTTATAAATCGTATACCTTGACCCCAGGAAATCAATTTAGTTCTGTAAAGGAGACCGGACTTGTGATGCCTAAATGCGATTTAGTCGTGTCCAATCCACCGTTTAATTTAAAGTGGGATGCCGTACCTATTTGGTTTAAAGGGGAGACGGTAACGCCCCCGGCGAGTAATGCGAATTATGCGTTTATTATTAAATCTTTGATAGAGGCAGATACAGATCAGGGCATATTTATATTACCCGCCGGAGCACTTAACCCAAATAGTAGCACGGAGCACGAGTGCCGGGCGGTATTAGAACGGAATCGGTTAATTAGGGCGGTTGTATATAATGCCGGTGATATGTTTGATAGTACCTCAATACGGACTCAGTGTTTAGTGATAGCCCCTAACTCTGAGCAAGTGTCTTTTGTCGATAATGCCGAAAATTTTGCTGTTGAAATACGCGCACAACGCGGCGAGGCTCATATGTCTAATCGAGTATATAAGAAAGAGTTTAAGATTTATGATGACGCCTGTATAGGCCGCGTGGTCAAAGCTATAGCGAGTGGAGAAAACATACCGGGATTTTGTAAAACCGTTGAGGTAGAAAAGGCTATCGCTTGTAATTTTAAAAAGTACGATATTATCGAAATACCAAAGTACGAGATAGAGCGCCGAGATATAAAAGATATTGTCAATGATTTAAACCGTATTTATGAAGAAAAAAATAAGTTAAAGTTGACGGTTAACATAACGGTAGCAGAGAAGTATAACCTGTTAGAAGCGGCTAAACTACAAAGTACTGAAAATACAAACTTAAAAGAGGTCAATTCGTTACTCCGACATCTCGGTGCGGATGAGCTTACCGGTGATAAGTATTTGACATTATCAAGAAACGCGGGGGAGTTTAAGTTTGAAAATAAAAACAAAAAGGATATATCAACCATTATTGAGCAGATGCTGCCGTTATATATGCAGCATATCCGCTATTTGAATAATTGCGAAAGCCAATATTTGAAAGAGTTACAAAATACACTTTTGGAATTGTTAATGACCGGTAAAGTGGACATTACGGAGCAGGAGGGCGGAAACAATGAATAAAGGATGCCTTGTAACTATCTTATTATGGCTGGTAATTACCTATCTTATGCACTTGATTTATAACATGGTAGGGATTTGAGGAGGATTTAATTATGGAGCTTTTGGAGCAATATAAAGTCGGAGGCGACGGAGATAAACGCCATCTTGCACATGACGCACATTATAGCGCATTAGATATCGAGCCGTTGGATATCATGAGGGCAGATTTTACGCCGGACGAATACCGGGGATTTTTAAAAGGTAATGTTTTAAAATACCTACTCCGGAATAAAGAGCCACTAAAGGACGTGGACAAGCTGGTATCTTATGCACTGTTATTACAAGAGGCGGTGAGGTCGAGTGAACTATGAGGAGGCTAAGGAGCAAGGTTTTAGATATGTTACACGCAACCCCTTAGGCGGGGAATGCGTGCACAAAACTAAGCCGAAGCGCGTAGGCGGATACTGGGAAAGCCCCGGATGGCGATATATCCAAGGCGGCACGGCCTGTCTTGAAAAAAATGTTATTATGTCGATTAATATCGCTATAGAACGGCAAAACCAGCAGATAAAAGCCGACCGCGCCATGGCAAAAGAAAAAGAACGGCAAAGGAAAGCCGACCGCGCCATGGCAAAAGAAAAAGAACGGCAAAGGAAAGCCGCGGCACGAGAAGCAGAAAAGCAGGCAAAAGCCGCCGCACGAGAAGCAGAAAAGCAGGCAAAAGCCGCGGCACGAGCAAAGAAACAGGAGGAAAAGAAAGCAGCCCGAAAACGTACCGGACGGCGAATGTGTAAAACGTGCGGCCTTGAATTTGATGCAGCACACGGAGGGTTTAGCTATTGTAGTGATATTTGTAGGACTATCGGCAAGCGTCGAAATAATGCTAAATGGAAGGAAAAGCAGCCAAAAGCACTCGGAGGGCTTGCAACTTGTAAGCACTGCGGCCAACAATTCCGCCGGAGTCGGCATTATATAGCGTATTGCAGCGACGCCTGTCGAGATGCTGACCTAGCGGCAAAGCATCAGACCTATACTAAGACGTGCAAGGCTTGCGGAAATCAATTTACAACTAAGGATAGACGCCGCCAATATTGCAGCGTAAACTGCCAATCCGCTGCGTATCCGCAGCAGACGTCCCCGGCGGTTAGAGTTTGCAAAGCGTGCGGCAAGGAATTTAAGCCCTCTCATGGGCGGAAATATTGTAGCGCCCAGTGTTGCCATGACGGGAATATACGAGCGGCGCGAGAAAGACGGGCTAGAGAAAAGCAGCTAATGGCCAAGGCTAAAGAAGGGGCGCGACAGGCCATCCCGGTTTTTAATAGATGCAAAGAGTGCCGGCGGATATTTCAGGCCGGGAGCCGGCATCAGGTGTATTGTAGTAGTAAGTGTAGAGAGGAGTACCTGAGCAGATGAATTTAATTTATATCGCGCATCCGTACGGAGGCGATCCGGATAATTTGGAAAATATTAAAAAGTTGATTAATGACTTGACTATCGACTACCCCGACGACTACGTATTCGTATCACCGGTGCCCCTATGGGAAGAGGCATATAGGGCCGTGGATTATATGCCGGGCATGGATAAGTGCCTCGAACTATTAAGTCGGTGCGACGAGTTATGGCTGGCGCATAATTGGCAAGAGTCGCGGGGCTGTATGATTGAGTACGGCTACGCATTAGGCGCGGAGTTGCCTATTAGATACCAAAGCAAGAACAACCGGTTAGAATTTAAGGAGTGGGCGAATGACTGACAAGGAAAGACCATTTACACAGGCGGAAATTATTAAATTAGCATCTAAGACTGCAATAGAGGTATTTGATAAAAAATGCAAAGAGCAGGCGCGGTATATCCGCAAGCGCTATATCGATAATACAAAAAAGTTACTGCGAGGATATAAAGAATTGCAGACGCACATCGACGAGGCGATAAGTAATACGACGGAGAGTATGCCTTCGCAACTACAGGCGGTGCTCGCTGAGGTATTTGATGCTAAAGGATTTATAAAAGTTGTGGCCATTGCCCAAAGCAAAGAACGTACGGAGGTCATGCTATCGCATGTTGATGCTATGCTTAGCGCGTATCAAAGGCAGTGCGAATATAACAACGAGCCGTACTTTAATGTAGTATGGCGCTACTACATCGACAAGGAACGCATGGACGAGATAGCCGATGTAGTAGGGGTAGATGAGCGCACGGCGTGGCGCTATGCCGATAAAGGTATCGAGGACTTATCCATATTGTTATGGGGGGCGGCTGCCCTGGCAACCGTGCAAGGGTAAGGACTTGACAAAATGGGCTAAAAGTTGTCAGTAAGTTGTCAGTGACGCGACAGTACAAAAGATTTATAATGATAGTGTCAAATAATGACGAATGAGCAATGCATCACTGGTTCATAGTTTTTATCCCTTAAACTTAAGACCTAACAAACCACCAAAAGAGGCGCCCAAATATTAGCGAGGCGTCTCTTTTGGTTTATTAAATAAAGAGAGGTTATCACATGACCACAATACACTGTAGCCGCTTAGATTGCCTTAATAATCGACGCGGCAAGTGTTGCGCTAATGTGATTGATCTAAGCAAGCGAGGCAACTGTACCAGTGCCACCAATGCACGCAGCAGCATGCGTAGTGGTAAGTCACTTGTTCACAAGTCCTCGGGTAGATGGCGCCGGAATGAGAGGCGCCCTGTCTAGTGTAAAAGGACGGAGGGGGCGCTTAGGTACTCCCGCGGTAATATAAAAGGCCCGTGGGTCCCCGACGCCCGATAAAAAGCTAGTGACAGGAAATTTCAAAATCAATTTCTTATTCAGAAATGAGAATACAGAGAGGAGGCGGGCGCCTTGATTTTAAATGAATATTTCAACGAAAATGAGGGGTACAAAATTCCGCAACTCTTAACCGATGCACTGCTCGGAGATGGCCGGGAAGCTCTGCTAAAATATTTGGATGAGCATACGCCGGATAAGTTCGCGGACTCGCTCCGAGATGACTACCAAAACGAACACGGAGATCGTAATAAGTTAAAACAGGACTTTACGCCGGACGGTATAGTCCGCGTAGTTCGGGGCATTGTAGGCGACGGCAACCGGTACGCCGATATATGCGCCGGCACGGGGGCCCTGACGCTCGCTAATATGCGAGACCGGGCAGACTACACAGTTTACGCCGAGGAATTTTCCGAGCGTACGGTCCCTTTTTTGCTGGCTAATTTAGCCCTCCGGAACGCTGAGGGGTATGTCGTCAACGGTGACAGCTTAACCGGCGAAATTAAAGCCCTTTACAAGCTCGAAAAAAGCGAAATGCTCCGCAAGGCGGGCGTATTAATCGAGCAGGAAGCACAAGCTATCGACAGACTTAAGCAGCGGAATGAGTGGCATATGCGCCATATGTTAGGATAAGCAGGCCAGGGTAATATACCCTGGCTTTTTTGATTTCAGAAAGGAGGTGAGGGCATGGACGTAAACGCGTACCCTTGGGTCGTTACAGCTAAAATACTGGGTAAGATACTCGGAATTAGCGAGCGACGGGTGCAGCAGCTACGGGAGGACGGAGTCCTGGAGGTTGAGAGTAAAGCCCGATATGATGTACGCAAATGCACACAGGCCTATATCGCATTTAAAACACAGGAAAATAAAAGCGCAGGCGGAAATAATCCGTTAGACGATGAAAAACTTAAACTAACAAACGTCAAGAGAAGGATAGAAGAACGCAAGCTACAAATCATGGAGGGCGGACTGCATCGCTCCGAGACTGTCAAGGCCGTAATGGCAGGTATGCTTTTAAATTTTAAAGCTAAACTGCAAGCATTACCGACAACCCTCGCCCCTAAATTGTTATCACAAACTCAACTACCGGTGATCCAGGATATCATAACCGAGGGCGTGGACGGAGCCCTTAACGAGCTAGCCGACTATGAGCCCGCTATGTTTTACGACGACGGGGATACTATCGTAGTCGCTGAGGATGTGGAGGACGGCGCCGATGAATAATACACAAATGCTATTTAGCGAGTTATTCCAGCTCTTACGGCCACCTCCTAAGCTCACCGCATCGGAATGGGCGAATAAGCACGTTGTACTATCGACAGAGGATAGCGCGGAACCAGGGAAATACTCGACAGACCGTGCTCCGTATCAAAAAGAGATGCTCGACGCTGTGAGTAACCCCGATGTGACGGACGTCGTGTATATGACAGGCTCCCAAATCGGTAAAACTCAGCTCATTAAAAATATTTTGGGCTATTTTATTGATTTTTACCCGTCTCCGATTATGTTTATGGTGCCGACTTTGGACCTAGCCAAAGAGTTTAGTAAGACGCGTATCGCGCCTTTTATTCGGGATACAAAAGTGTTATCCGAGAAAATGGCCGATACGAAAGCCAGAGATAGCGGAAATACGCTACTTAATAAGACATTTCCGGGCGGTTATTTGACATTTGTCGGGGCTAATAGCCCGGCCGGCCTTGCGTCGCGACCTATTCGGGTGCTTTTAGCGGACGAAATAGACAGATTCCCCGCATCAGCGGGCGCCGAGGGCGACCCGGTGTCGCTCGCCGAAAAACGTACCAAAACGTTTTACAATCGTAAGCACATATACGCCTCGACCCCTCTAGGCAAGGGCACGAGCCGAATTGAAAAGCTCTACAACGACGGCACGCAGGAAGTATGGCACCTTAAGTGCCCGGCTTGTGGCGAATATGTATATCCGTCTTGGGATAAATTCGAGGCGGACACCGAAGCGAATAAATATTATATGTGCTGCGAGCATTGCGGCGCACTCTCCGATGAGTGGGCGTGGAAACGCCTATATAGTGAGGGGCGCTGGATTGCGAATGCGCCGGAAAACTTGGAGACTAAGCACTGCCGGAGTTTCCATATTAACGCGTTCGCGAGCCCGTGGACATCGTGGGCCGAGTTGAATCAGACCTATCAAACGGCGCAGGCACTCGGGGCTGTCGGGCTTAAGACGTTTTTTAATACGGAAATGGGCGTGCCCTATGAGGATGCTATCGAGACGCCGCCAACAGACGAACTCATGGACCGGCGCGAGGAATACGGCGCCGATTTACCGGATGGCGTGCTTATCCTCACTGCAGGCGTTGATACACAGGACGACCGGCTCGAATGTGAGGTTAGAGGCTGGGGCCTTAATGGCGAACAGTGGGGCATACAGTACTATAAGCTATACGGCGACCCGGCACAGGGTGCCGTGTGGGATGCGTTGGACGATATAATTATTCGCGGTCGGTGGTCGTTTGCGGACGGCCGTAAACGCGGCATATCGGCGACGTGCATCGACTCCGGCGGTAATAAGACGCAAGCTGTGTATCGGTATTGCTCAAAGCGTCGCTATCATCGAGTATACGCCATTAAAGGCGTAGGCGGCGCGAATAAGGACATAATCGACGGACTGCCAACTAAATTAAAAAAGCATGACAATGCTAAATTATTTAAGGTTGGCGTAGATACCGGCAAGGACTTAATTATGAGTGACCTTAGGCAGTTACCGGGTGAGCCCCGGTATTGTCATTTTCCGGTTGATCCGGCAAAAGGGTACAACAAGAAATATTTTGAGGGCTTGCTAGCGGAGGTCAAAGTAGAGGAGCTTGTCCGCGGTCGATATGTCCAAAAGTGGACACTCCGGCCGGGGGTAAAACGTAACGAGCCGCTGGACGTATGCAACTACAATCACGCAGCCATTAATATTTTAAATCCTAACTTTGACGCCTTGGCCGAGCGTGCCGGGCGTGAGGATTTTACGCCGTATATCGGCAACAATAGCAGTACCAAGACCGCCCGAGCCCCGGCAAAGTATCGTCGGCGCCAGGTAGGCGGTGGAGTTAAATTATAAAAGGAGGTGACAGCGGATGACATGGACTTTAGAAGATGCACGAGAACACCTGGCAATGTGGCTCCGGGCGGATTTAAAACTGGCCACTGGTGAGGAATACTGGGTCGGTAACCGTAAACTCGTGAGAGCGGATGCGGAATCTGTAAAAGAGCGTATTGCCTTTTGGCGTGGCGAGGTGGCCAAACTCGAAGCAATCGAACAAGGTAAGCGAGGGCTCCGGAGGTCGTGGCGTGTTGTGCCGCGTGATATATGAGACCGGTTAAAATGCATCCATGGCGAAACCGTTCGCGCAAAATTACCCTACAGAGTAGCTTTCAGCTCTATAATTCGGGATACAGTAACCACGGGGCGGATACGACCAAGGCCACGAATAGGGGGCACATTGTAGACTCAAAGGACGCACGACATGACATCGATAATAATTTTAAGATGCTGCGTGCACGATCCGTCGACTTACAGCAGGGCGTACCTATTGCGGCCGGCGCTCTTAAGACTAACAAGACCAACGTCATAGGTCCGGGGCTCCAGTTTAAAGCAAATATCCGATTTGAGGTGCTGGGCTTGACTGTGGAGCAAAAAAACGAATGGGAACGCAAGACCGAGCAAGAGTTTGCCATGTGGGCAAAAAATTGCGACGCCCGTCAGCAGACGGACTTTTACGGACTGCAAGCTCTAGTATTTTTTGAAAAAATGCTCTACGGTGACGCCTTTGTCAATCTGCCAATGATACAAGGCAGAAAAGACCCGTATTATTTACGATTGCAAGTTATCGAGTCCCTGCTTATCTCGACCCCGCCTAAATATCAGGGGCGAGAAGAAGAAAAGGACAACGATATTATTCATGGGGTCAAATTCGGGAGATATGGCGAGGCACTCGGTTATTATGTATTGACGGCACCGTATACGGGCTACAATCAAGACGAGGACTTTACCTATATCCCAAAATATGGCGCTAAAACGGGGCGCCGTAATATTATCCACGTGTTAAATATCGAACGCAGCGGACAAATCCGCGGCGTGCCGATGTTGGCCCCGGTCATTGAGGATATTAAACTCTTAGGCCGATATACCGACGCCGAAGTCGTGAAAGTATTAGTAAATGCACTCATGAGCGTATTTATTGAGACACCAACACCGGAGGACGGGCCGCCGATTGACGGAATCGACCCGGACGAACAAATAGACCAAGAACACGCGGACACTATCGAGCTTGGCAACGGTACTATTAATATCTTAGCGCCCGGCGAGTCAGTAAAGACCGTTGAAAAGTCGCCAATACCGAGCGACTTTGATAAGTTTGTCACGGCTTTAACTAGCCACATCGGCGCGGCTCTTGAAATCCCGTACGAAATCTTGATAAAACACTTTAGCAGTTCATACAGCGCCTCCAGGGGCGCCTTATTAGAATATTGGAAATCAGTAGACGCTAATCGGTCGGAATTTGTAACGCAGTTTTGTAATCCGATTTATGAAGAGTGGCTCACTGAGGCAATCACGCTCGGACGCATTGACGCTCCGGGCTTTTTTGATGATCCGGCCAAAAGGGACGCATGGCTCGGCGCTGAGTGGTACGGTCCGGCACAAGGGCAACTCAATCCTAAGGATGAGGCAGAGGCCGCCGAAATCAGGGTAAAAGCCGGCATGAGTACAATCGCTCGCGAAGCGGCGCAAATTACCGGGATGGATTTTGAAAATGAAATATTACCTCAGCGCATTAGGGAGCACGAGGCAATGGACGAAGGAGGGCTATTAAGTGAGCAAGGACAACAAATTAATGTTGGCAATTCGGACGCCGCAAAACCTACTGACGACGGCGCCGGTAGTTGACGTTGACCTGTACGGCGTTGTCACAAATGACAGCTGGGACACTGAGGGATTTGGCGTGGCTAGCGTACTCAAATCCCTTGAAGGATTAAAACCGGAACAGACGATTAATTTACACATTAACAGCGTAGGCGGCATGGTTAGCGAGGGCGTGACTCTCTACAACCGTTTAAAAGCATTACCTAATAACATCACTGTAATTATTGAGGGCTTAGCGGCAAGCATTGCGAGCGTTATTGCCATGGCGGGCGACGCAGTGCATATGGCGCTCGGTAGTCAAATGATGATCCACAACCCCTCGACGGTGGCGTATGGAGATAGCGCAGAAATGCGTCGGGCGGCGGAAATGCTCGACAGCACTAAGACCGCCTTAATTGATATTTACGAGGCTCGCACGAGCTTATCCCGTGACGAGTTGGCGCAGATGATGGACGCGGAAACGTGGCTCACAGCTCGCGACGCCCTCGAAAAGGGCTTTTGCGACACGGTGGACGATGATTTACAGATGGTTGCCTGTGTGCGCGGAACTGACTTAGTTGTTAACGGCGTGGCAATGGCCATTAATGCCTTAGAGGGCCTGCCGATTGACAAATATATTACTGTTGCGGCCGATGATGCCGCGGAAGGAGAGGAAATGGAACTTACACTCGAAAAATTGAAAACCGACCACGCCGACATTTACAACGCGGCCGTGGAAGAGGGCCGCAAGCAGGAACGCGAACGCATGCAAGCCCTCGACGACCTCAACACGCCAGCGCGCGCGGAGGTAATCAACAAGGCAAAGTATGAGACTTTGCAAAATGTACAAGAGGTAGCCGTTGAGTTGTTAAAAACAACTAACCCTGTGGCTGATATGATGGCCGACGCGGTGGGCGCCTCTAATAGTTTAGTTGTGCCGGTAGCCCCGGCAAAAGAAAAAGAAGTGACCGAAGAAGATCGCTTCGCCGCATTAGTCGACAAAATGGTAGGAGGTACTAAATAATGGCTAAATATTTTAATGAGTCCGAATTGACGTTTAAAACGTTGTTAGCCGGTGCGCAACAATCCGTCGTGACGGATGTCGTAACGATTAAGCCCGGCGCTTATGTAATTGGTACCGTGGTTAAACGTGGTACCTCCGGATTTGAACCGGTAGCGGCTACAGATACTACAGCGGACGGAGTATTATTGCAAGATACTGCCGCCGATGACAAACAGGCGTTAATTGCTTACACTGGCGAGTTTTTACTCGGTTCTGTCGTATGTAGCGATAATCAGGTACCGAGTGAGGCTTTGATTGCCGGTGCTGCTGCTAAAAATATTTATTTCCGTAAACAGTCCAACAAGGAGGCCAAATAATGCCATTTGACGCACTTTACACACCACGAACCCTCGGCGCTGTAATTCAACGCACGCCGGACTTACCGTCTTTTTTAAAAGACAAATTCTTTTCTAATATGAAAACTTTTACCACTGAGACAGTGTCTTTTGACGTTAAAAAAGGCCGTCGCACGATTACTCCATTTGTTACGCCGTTGACATCTGCACCGGTAGCAGGTCGTACCGGATACAAAACGCAAACATATACACCTGCTATGAAAAAAGAAAAAACCGCATTACAGGGCTTAGACCTTGACGTGCGCTTAGCCGGTGAACAGCCGTTTAATTCCGGCATGACTCCGCAAGAACGCGCTGTTCGATATCTCGCAGAAGATGCGCAATATTTGAAGGATAATCTTATCCGCTCTCAGGAAGTTATGGCGGCCGACTTGTTATTTACTGGATCCTTGCATGTAAAAGGCGAGGGCGTGGATGACGTAGTCGATTTTGGCTTTACTAATAAGCAAGCGCTTACCGGAGAGGCACGCTGGGGGCAAGCTAACGCGGATATTGTCGGCGATTTACTCGCATGGCGTAATAAATGCCGCCAGGACAGCGGATTTAGCCCTAATACTCTTATTGCGGACACTGATACTATTAATGCCATTTTAAAAGACGCGCGTATCCTTGAATTATTGGACAACCGTAGCGTAGATTTTGGTCGCGTGGCAACTCAGGACCTCGGCCAGGGCGCTGAATATCACGGCTACCTTGGTAGCATCTTAGGCGTGCACTTGTACTCTTATGATAACTGGTACGTGGATCCGGTAGATGGGGAAGAAAAGCCACTCGTACCGGCTAACACTGTATGCTTTATCCCTGATAACGCACAGTTTACCCGCTTGTACGGCGCTATCACTTTAAAACCAAACATCACCTCCGACTTTGTAACATATGAAGGTGAGTATGTACTCCGTCGACTTGATCAGCAGGACCCGGACGCGACTTATCTCGAAATCCAGTCTCGCCCGTTGTTTGTGCCTTGGGATGTTGACGCCTATACTATTGCGGCAGTGCGCTAATTAGGAGGGTTGACGTATGGCGATTATTTGTAATTGGTATATTAAAACCTCGGCCGGGCTATACAGTCCGTCCGAGGTTATCGACGGACTCAGCGCCGCCGAAGAAATGCGACTTATCGCACTCGGCGCGGCTAGTCCGGCCGGTAATATGGCGGGACCGGTCGAGGCTATTATGGCCGCGTTTGACGCTATGTCCAAAAAAGAGCTTGTACACTATGGCGCGGCTATCGGTATTAAATTAAGTGACCGCAGTAATAAAGTCGACCTCATTAATGCACTTAAAGGTCAAGACGTCGCACTTGACGCCTTAACCGATGAAGCCTTGGCCGTATTGGCCAAATATGAGGGTATCGACGACACACTGCCCCGCGAGGAGCTAATCGCCGCACTGGAGGGATAAGCCTATGCTTACATTTAAGGACGCGGCCGCATGGGATGTAGACGACGCCTTTATCGCTGACACTGACGAGTTTGCAGATTATCACAATTTAAACGGCGACACCGTGTTATGTGTGGTAGAGGGGCGTACAAATAAAGAACATATCCAAATCGCTAAGCAGGATATAGACGGGCTATCACTCGATGAGTACGTCGTGCACGTTAAAAAGTGCCTACTGCCGAGCGTACCGGAGCAAGGTATGCGGTTCTATTTAGACGGCATCCTTACGCAGGTTAAAAACTGCGACGACGATATGGGCGTGCTAGTGATTACCTTAGAGGGGCATAACGCCGGAGGTACGACATATGAGTATTGATGTTACCGGCTTGGATATTGCGATTAATGTATTGCAATCCATCACGACACAGGCCCCGCCAGAGGTGGTTAAGGCATTAAATAAGGCTGCTACTAAAGGTAAAACTAAAGCCACGGCACAAATTGCCCGGAATTATCATCTCGACCGCTCCACGGTGGGCGAGACTATGACGGTTAAGCGCGCCGGAGCGAGTAATTTAGAGGCGGTTATTAATGTACGTAGTAGCCCTATGGCGCTATCAAAATTTAAAATCACCCCGGATTATGTACCAGTAGGGCAACGCCAGAGCGGCGGTGTTACGGCCCAGGTGCGTAAGGGTGGAGGCGGACTCATTGAGTCCGCTTTTTTAGTGCGCTACAAAAGCGGCCATTTATCAGTGGTAGAGCGTGTCGGCACGGGGCGTAATGATATCCGCGACTTATACGGGCCGTCCGTAACCGGGATGTTAAGCACGGAGGACAACCGGATTATGGTTATCGATCAAATGGAGAGCACCGCGGCTGCAGCCCTGGAGAGCGTACTCGATAACGTGCTAGGAGGTGCGTAATACATGACACCGCAACACTTGGCCATGGCTATGGCTGACTTTTTAGCGGACGCGCATAAGGATTTTATCCCAAGCGACCCAAAACTTCACGGGCGCACTATTCAGTGCGTGCCCGGCTATTTAAAAGAGCGGACACGGAAACAAGACGCCGCGTTTCCGTATATCGCTATCCGAGTTAATCAAGTACACGACGACGCGGACGCGCGCGGCGAATCCACTGCGACGCTCCATATCATCATCGGCACGTATTGCACGGATAACGAGGACGGGTGGCTCGAGATTGTCAATCTCGTAGAATCTACCCGGCAGGCGATGCTTAAGCATCGTACTATCGACAATAAATACCGCCTACAAGGGGCGGTGGATGCGACGATACCGTCGGAGCAACCGCGCCCCGTTTGGGTGGCTGTAATTACAGCAACTTACACAATTAAGGAGATTAGAGAGGAGTTAACGTACTAATGGCAACCAAAGCAGCAGCAACGGCTGAAAAGGCCGAAAAAGTCGAAGCGGTAGCGGCTAAAACCACCGATAAGACGCAAGTTATGTACATGGGCCCGAATATTTACCGTTTAGACCTTATTCAAGGCCGGGTATATATTGACGGTGTGCCGGAGGCCTTAGTGGAATCCGCAAAAGCGGACTATCCATTATTGCGCTATTTATTCGTGCCAATTAACCGCATCAGTGAGGCGGAGGCACAGCTTGCCATCCAAGGCAGCGTATTAGATAACGCCTATCAAGAGGCAAAAGTTAGAAAAGGAGGTAACCAATAATGGCGAGTGCATATGGGCATTATGTGCGTGCGGTGGAAACGGCAACGGCAATCGTGCCACCTACGCGAGTAGATACGGCATTAACTGTGGTAGTTGGCACAGCGCCAATCCATTTAGCAGCTAATCCGATGGGCGTCAATAAGCCGTTGCTTGTTAATAGCTACAGCGAGGCCGTGACTCAAATCGGGCAAAGTAAAAACTGGGCAGATTATACACTGTCTGAGGCTGTATATTCTGAATTTGCTTTATATCAAGTGTACCCGGCAATTTATATCAACGTACTTGATCCGGCCAAACACAAGAAAACAGAAACAAATGTAAATGTTACTTTAACCGATAATACCGGGATTATTGAAAAACCGGTACTCTTGAATACGTTAGTCTTGCGCAAAACGCAAGCGGCGGAACCGTTACAACTTGATAAGGATTACACGGCTACTTACAACGACGACGAGCAACTCGTTATCGCTATGACGGCGCCGGCGTCCTCTGTAGTTGCGACATATGACTACTTAGACCCTAGCATGGTCACGGAGGACGATATTATCGGCGGCGTGGCTAGCGACGGCAGTCTTAAAGGTTTAGAGCTAGTACACCAGGTATTCCCTCAGTTTGGGCTTATCCCTTGTACTATTCTAGCCCCTGGCTGGAGTCATAATTCCGGGGTTGCGGCGGTGATGAAAGCAAAAGAGACGAATATCGCCGGCGTATTTAGAGGGATGTCCTTGGCCGACGTGGACACGGAAACCGTACGCAATTATACGGAGGTCGTGGAGTGGAAGAATAAGAACAACTATAACAGCGCGCAACAGGTGCTCTGTTGGCCAAAGGTTAGCCTTGACGGCCGCCAGTATCATTTATCTACGCAGTTAGCGCATTTAATGGGCAAGACGGACGCGGCTAATAATAACCTCCCGTACTATTCTCCGTCTAACAAGGGCTTACAGGCGGACAGCTCTGTACTTAAAGACGGTACCGAGATTTATCTCACCCCGACAACCGGCGCATACCTCAATGGCCAGGGCGTACATACGGCGCTTAATTTTATTGGCGGATGGCGCGCATGGGGCAACCGCACTACGGCATATCCTGGCACGACGGATCCAAAGGATACCTTTATTCCGGTACGCCGTATGTTTAACTACGTCACAAATACACTCATCACGACTTACTGGAGTAAGATTGATGACCCGACTAATTTACGCCTTGTGACCTCTGTAGTTAACAGTGCGCAGTTGTGGCTTAATAGTTTAGTATCTCGAGGGGCGCTATTAGGTGCGCGCGTTGAGTTCCGCGAAGCGGACAATCCTGTTACGGATTTAATGGATGGCATTATCCGATTTAAGGTATATCTCACGCCACCATCTCCAGCGCGTGAAATTGTATTTGACCTTGAATACGACGTTAATTATTTATCTGTATTATTTGGCTAATAGGAGGAGCGCATAATGAGCTTAAGAGATAGGTTAATCACGTTTACCGTGTTTGCTAATGGCTCCGAAGAGTTCGGCGTCGCCGAGGTCACCTTACCCGACCTCGAATATATTACGGATACGATTAAAGGGGGCGGCCTTGCCGGCGAATTAGAGGTGCCTACCTTAGGGCAACTTAAAGCCATGAAATCGTCTATTACATGGCGCCTAGTAGAAAAGTCACTCTCGAAATTCGCACGTCAAGACTACCATCAGGTCGAATTTAGGGGCGCCCAACAGACGGAAAATACCGAGACTGGGGCGCTTGAAGTGTCCACCGTATCCGTTCAAATGGGGGGCTGGGTAACTAAAACGGGCTTTGGTAAATTTACAAATACCGAGACTACGGGGTCCACTACAGAAATGTCGCTTAATGCGCTGAAAGTTGAAGTCGACGGGCAAGTATTGCATAATATCGACGTCATGAATGGCGTTTGTATTATTGACGGCGTGGATTACTGGGCCGCCATTAGAAAGGCATTAGGTAAATAAGCATGGCACGTAAATACGATGATGATAAACTCCGGGAGGCCCTCGAAAAGTTAACCGGTAATGATTTTAACCAGTGCGAAATGGCCGAACGTCGTACCGGCAATATGCACTCTGACCTTGCATTTTCAAAATCTTTTCAGGCACGTCTTGCAGCGCGTGCCCTTAAAGAGGATTACGGGATAATTAAGGCGCTGCCGATTTACGACTATAATCAATTATGCTGGGTGGTAAGTACTTTTTTGCAACTTGGCTCGGACCCGCAGAAAACCCTCGAGGAGAAAACAGGGTTGTCGGATCAATCTACCGACGACTCGCAGCCAGACTCCGAGACTACGGACCCGCAGACTATTGGATGAGTCGTACTTTAGCGGAATTAGCCGACTGGGTCGATGATATTGTGGAGGTGGCCAAGGATGAGCAAGAGACTATTGAGCAGGCTCGCCAAGATGCTGGTCATCGGTAGAGAGGAGGGGCAACATGGCGGCGTCGAAAATATTTGAAATCGCATTCCGACTCAACGGCCAAATTGCCAGCGGGTTCAGTGGCTCGATGAGTAGTGCCAAGGCCACCCTCGCGCAGTATGGTAATCAAATCGGAGATTTAAAAGCAAAACAAAAAGGGCTTAAGGGCCAACTGTCCGACGTGCAAGCGTCACAGGCGGCCCTTAATGCTGCTATGGACGGTAGTAAGGCAAAACAGGCCGAATATGCTGCGGCAATGACTGATTTAAACGCTAAAACGGCAGGATACCGGCAAAATATTGCCAATTTAGAGGCACGGCAGCAGTCCTTAACTGCAAAATTTAACGCCGGTAAAATCTCAGCGAATCAATATAATACCGGCATGGTGGCGCTAAATACCAAAATTGCACAATATAAATCGAGGTTATCGACTACCACGGCGGAGCAAAACCGGCTGACTGAGGCTTTTAACCGGGGCCGGATTTCCGAGTCGCAGTACCATGCGCAGATGGATGCCCTTAATTCTAAGGCACGGGAGTATTCCGGCAGCCTTAAGCAGGTATCGACAGAACTCGAAGCTGTGGCGGCTAGAAATACCGCCTTACGTGCAAGCATGGCGGCCAGTGTGGCGGCAAAGGCTAATTTCGCGAATGCGGTCGCCGGGTTTAGGAGTACGGCGACTACTATCGCCGTAGCAGCGGCACCGCTTGCACTTGCCGCGAACGAAGCTATCGATTTTGAAAAAGCTATGTCAGGCGTGGCCAAACAGGTAGACGGGGCACGCGACGAAAATATGCAGTACACCGAAACGTACTACAAAATGAGCGACGCGGTAAAGGAAATGTCTACCGAGCTTGGCATCGTCCCGGATAAAGTAGCCGGCGCCATGGAAGCATCCGCACGAATGGGCGTACAAGGCGCCGAAGGGCTGAGAGAGTTTACAACGCTCTCCGTCAAAATGGGCGAGGCGTTCGAGACCGACGGCGAAATCGTCGCCGAACAAATGGCTAAAATCGCTAATATCCGAGGTATTAAAATCGACACCGAAGAAGGGCGCGCCCAAATTAAAGAGCTGGCCGACACGATCAACTATCTTGATGACCAGACCACGGCTAAGGGCGGCGAGATTATTAATGTTATGCAGCGTATTTCCGGTACGGCGGCTCAAACGAGCTTTAGCAACGGCGAAATCGCGGCCATGGGTACTACGATGCTTGAATTAGGCGACACCGCAGAGGTTGCGTCTACCGGCTTAAATGCATTTATGACTAAACTCGCAACGGCTCCGGTACAGGGTAAAACGTTCCAGGCGGCCTTGGCTCAAATGGGCCTAGATGCTAAGCAGTTACAGGCGGATTTTATTAATGACTCCAAAGGTACGACTTTAAAACTTTTGGATCAGATTAATCAGCTGGACGGGGCGTCCAAAGCTGAGATTTTAACTAATATGTTCGGGGCTGAGTACCAGGATAATATCGCAAAACTTGCGGCCGGTACTGATAAACTCCGGCAAAACTTTGCCCGACTTAACGAGGAGGGCCGGGCCGGTAGTGTCGACAAAGAGTTTGGGGCCAAAATGCAGACAACGACCTTTGCAATTAATCAAGCAAAGGCGGCTATTAGCGTTATGGCCGTTACTATCGGAAACGCTTTAGTACCTAGTATCGCAGAGGGGACTAAGTGGCTAGCTAATCAGGTTATGTGGATTACCAAAGTCGCGCAGGAAAACCCAAACGCAGTACAAGGTATTTTGCATATGACGGCTGCTGTGGCCGGTTTAGTATTAGCTTATAAAGGGTTTAGAGTTGTCTCGGCTGGTATCGATACGGCAAGGGCAGCTATTGACGTATTACGAAACTCCGAAAGAGCGGCTACCGTGGCCAGGTGGGCCGGTGTAGCCGCCACTAAAGCCTTAACAGCGGCACAATGGCTCTTTAATGGCGCTATGGCCGGTAATCCGGCCGCATTGGTTATTATTGCTATTATTGCACTTATCGCCTTATTAATTATCTACTGGGACGACGTCGCCGCAGCAGCGGTGGCCGCCTGGGCATGGATAGCTAATGAGGGCGAGTGGCTGTGGGGGCAATTAGTCGCCGGATGGGATACCGTATACGCGGCCGTGACCGGATTTATAGCCGATGCAGAGGCGGCGCTCGGTGATTTTGTAAACTGGGCGCAGGACAAGTGGCAGGGGCTTAAGGATTTTCTCGCGCATCCTATCGATGCGACCGTTAACTGGGTCCAAAATCAGTTAGGAGGGGCGCCGTCCGGTGTCGATTTGCCGGGGCATGCTGACGGTGATATCGTCGGCAAGGGCGCCCATCTTGCATGGTTTGCGGAGGAATCACCGGAGGCATATATCCCGATTAATAATAGCGCCCGTTCGAGGGGCTTAGTTACTAAGACCGCCCAATTATTGGGCATGGATATAGGCGGCGGTGGTGGCGTTAGCGTATCCGCACCGATTACTATTACCGTACAAGGAAACGCGGACGCATCCGCTGTAGCTCAAATCAAACGAGCCGCGCAGGATGCAATCGCGGATTTAGAGCGGAAATTGCAGGAATTGGAAAACAGGAGAGGACGGAAAAGTTATGCCTAATCAATACACAACACAGGCTGGCGACGTATGGGATATGATCGCACTGCGCCAAATGGGTAGCGAGGCTTACACTTATTTATTGATGCAGGCCAACCGGCAACACGTAGGCGTGTCAAGGTTTAGCGCCGGTACAGTGCTTACTATTCCGGACGTACCTAAAACCGCAGTAACGTACGCCCCTCCGTGGAGGCGTAAGACATGAAATCGCCAACAACTAAAATTGATTTAACGTACGACGGCGTGGATATCTCGCAAGATATTGCGCCGTATTGTACGGGTTTTACTTTTAACGATGCTATGAGCGGCGAGGCTGACGATATATCCGTAGACCTGCACGACGTGCAGGAGTTATGGCTGGGCGACTGGTTGCCGGATAAGGGGGCCAAGCTCCGAGCGGCTATTGTGCTACAGGATTGGCGCTATGACGGAGATATTGCACGGCTCGACTGTGGAGAGTTTGAAATTGATGAGATTAATTTAGGCTATCCGCCGCACACGGTAAGCATAGGCGCGGTTAGCGTGCCGGAGGCGTCGGCACTTCGAGGCATTGAAAAGTCCCGAAGTTGGGAAAAGACGACACTTAAGGATGTCGCCAATGAGCTGGCAACGGCTGCCGGTTGTACGCTCTTTTATGACACAACGGCCGAGATTAAGTATGACCGTGTGGAACAGTCCGACGAGTCCGACCTGGCATTTTTACAAAAATGCTGTAAAGATGCCGGGCTCGCCCTAAAAGTTACCGATAATCAGGTCGTTATATTTGAGGAGTACAAATACGAGCAGGCCGAGCCTATGGCGGTGCTCCACAATCCAAAATCGATAATCCCGGAAACCGTACCGGATGCCGTTATAACGCTCAAAAGCTGGGCCTTTAAATCGTCCACCCGAGAAATTTATAAAGCGTGCCACGTAAAACATACCGATACCAAGACAAAAGCTGTAATCGAGTATACCTACACGGACCCAAATAAGAGTACGGGTAAGGTGCTCCAGGTTAACCAACAAGTCGAGAGTATCGCAGAAGCGGAACGGCTCGCCCGTAATAAGCTCCGGGAAAAGAACAAGGATGAAGTGACGGGGTCCATGACGTTAACCGGTGATATTCGATTATCAGCCGGGATGACTGTTACCCTTGAAGGGTTTAGAAAGTTTGACGGGAAGTACATTATCACTAAGGCCGCGCATAAGGTAGGCGGTGGATATGAGACAACCGTAGACCTCCGGAGGTGCTTAAATGGCTATTGATATCTTAAAAACAATTCGCAATATCTCGCGTGTTGGTATTGTATCGAGCGTTAATCCTGCCGATATGACGGCGCGTGTTACGTTTCCGGACCGTGACGACTTAGTAAGTGCAGACTTGCATATCCTGACTACCGGTAGTCAAAATACTAAGGTTTATTGGCTGCCGTACGTCGGGGAGCAGGTAATCTGTTTGTTTTGTGTCAACGATAACAACCTCACTGAGGGGTGTATCTTAGGCACAATGTACAACAGCAAGGACACACCACCGGCTAACGGGCAAGGCGTGCGCGCGGTTAAGTTCGCGGACGGTTCGACCGTTATTAACGATAACGGCGCTATCACGGTTAACGCTACCGGCAGCGTCACTATTAACGCGCCGGCTGTTAACATTACCGGCGGCTCCGGTGATGTAGTAGTTAACGGGGTGAGCCTTGTAAATCATACACACGGCGGGATTATCTCGGGTGGTAGCTCAACGGCGCCGCCAAATAAATAGGAGGTTAGTACGTGGCATTTTTAGACAATTTTAAAAAGACCGAGGCCGGCCATGCGTTATATGTGCAGGCGCAGCAAGTGGCCAATGCGTTAGGGCTTAGCCGGTACTTACCTACCGAGGCGCTCGGGTCGTTTGGAGACCTCGTATTTGAGGTGTCAAGTAGTAAGGTTTTAACCTATGACGGGCTAAGTCGCAAAACGGCGTATAAATACGCGTCGCACGAGGTTATCGGCACAGCGCCGATATTGGAATACTTAGGGTCGGAGACCGAGGAGCTGTCGTTTGTTATTCATTTTAACTCATTGCTGGGCGTCAATCCGGCAGAGGAGAGCGACAAAATCCGACAAATGGCCGAAGAGGGTCGGCGTGAGTATTTTATTCTCAACGGTACCCCAATCGGCGGGGCGCCTTGGGTTATTACCGATATTGGCGACGACATTACTCATACTGACCGGATGGGTAACATCTTAGTATCTACGCTAAGTATTAGCATTAAAAAGTCGCCCGATTTACCGATAGGAGGTGCAACCGGTGCAAACGTGGTTAATAACAACAACGCCGACAGCGGTCAATCTAGCGCCGGCTAACGTGCTAGAGGAGGTACTGCAAAACGTGCATACCATACTCACGACAGTACGATACAGCGTGCCTCTAGAACGAGGGTTTGGGATTGATGGTGAATTATTGGACTTGCCATTACCGGTAACTCAGGCCAAGCTATCCGCGTCAATCCTGCAACAAATTGCCAAATACGAGCCCCGGTGTAAGGTGGTGCGCATATCGTACGTCAATCAGGAAGAGACCGACACGGCAGACGGTATCCTGCGTCCTGTATTGGAGGTGGCTATTATTGGATCTTAACAATATCAAATTTATAGAGACGGATACCGACTCTATTAAACAGCATATTATAACAGTTTATGAGGGCCTTACCGGTCGGACGCTAGCACTAGCAGACCCGGTAAGGCTTTTCTTATGCTCACTTGCAAGTATCATCGGTGAGCAACGTAATTTAATTGATTATTTAACACGGCAAAACATGCTAGTGTTTGCCGAGGGTATTTTTCTCGATATTATCGGGATGTTAGTAGGCACGGCACGCTTGCAAGCGTCGGCCGCTGCTACGACTGTACGGTTTACCTTATCCGCGGCACAGCAAAGCGCCGTTATTATCCCAAAAGGGATACGTATTACACCGGACGGCTCGCTTATGTTTGCCACTACCGAGGTCGCTCAAATTAAGCCGGGCACCTTATCGGTGGATGTGCCGGCAGCATGCCAAACTGCCGGGGAACTTGGAAACGGATATTTACCGGGAGAGTTAAGCCGGTTAGTGGATCCGTTGCCATTTTTGCCTACCGTGGCCAATACAACCACGACAAACGGCGGCGCGGATACCGAGGCCGACGATGATTATCGAGATCGTATCGAGGACGCGCCGGGGCAGTTTAGCGTGGCTGGTCCGGATGACGCCTATATCTATCACGCCAAATCAGCACATGCCAGTATCGGCGACGTGTCGGTGGATAGTCCGACCGGAAACGAGGGCAAAGTATTTATTTATGTACTACTTAAAACCGGCAAACCGGCAAGCCAGGAAATCCTCGACGCGGTTAATGCCGTATGTAATGACAAGCGCATCCGACCACTCACTGACCGGGTATATGTAAAAGCTCCGACCGTTGTACCTTACAACGTGCGCGGGGCTTTTTATATTGATGCGGCCAACGCATCACGGGCGACCGCTATACAGGCAGATGTGGACAAAGCATTAGAGGATTATGTGGCATGGCAACGGGGCGCACTGGGGCGTGATATTAACCCGTCGGAATTAATACACCGCATCATACAAGCCGGGGCTAAACGGGTAGATATTACCGAGCCAGCCTTTACTCAGTTATTGGCGAGTCAAGTCGCCGGCGAACAAGAGGTTAAATTAACGCTGGGAGGTTTGGAGGATGCTTAAACTGCAAGACACGCATTTACTCGATATCTTACCTCCTAACCTTGCGGCCGATGAAACCATCTCAAATGCCGCCAAAGCGATAGACGCGGAACTTACGGCCGTAACTCAGTTATCTCGTACGGTTTTAATTTTGGCACGAATTGACGAGCTCGACGACGCCACCGTCGACCTGTTGGCCAAACAGTTTAAAGTCGATTTTTACGACGCCAGCACACCGCTGGAACGTAAACGTGAGCTCGTGCGTACGTCTATCGCATGGCACCGCATCAAGGGCACACCGCACGCAGTGCAACAGGTAGTCGATACACTTATCGACGGGGCAACGGTCCAGGAATACTGGGAATACGGCGGCAGGCCTTACTTTTTTAAGGTGGGCGACATTAAAGGCCCGCTTGTATCGAGTAGGACAATCGATGCTACAGTCCGGGCGATTTACGTCGCCAAAAATACACGGTCACACCTGGACGGGATTACCTTTGTACGCCGGCCAAAGGCGACGGCGCGACTTAGTACAGCCTCTTATGTGCATAAGCGTATACAGGTAACACCGCGCACGATAGGCGATAGCTCCGGGCGTGCATCCATTAAGGCAAGTACGACAGTACGGTTATTTAAGGAGGTTAAAATCGATGGCAGATTGGCGCAATAGCGTAATTACGGAGCGAGGCCGAAACCTCGACGCCAAGGTGCGCGCCGGGCGCATCAAAATGGAATTTACAAAGTTTAAATTTGGATCGGGTCAGCTAGATAGTTATGAGTCCGCAACAGACCTCGCAGAGCCACGACTTAACATTGGCATTACAAGCATTGAGACGGTAGAGACGGGCGTTACCGAGGTGAGTACGACGCTCACAAATGCTAATGTGACAACCGGATTTAATATGCGCGAGGTCGGGCTGTTTGCAAAAGACCCGGACCTTGGCGAGATTTTATATTTAGTCATGACCGACCCGAGCTATGACTTTTTACCGGCCAAAGGCGGAGCGACGGTTATCTCGGTAGACTTTTCTATTTTTATCGGCGTAGATGACGCCGGCAATACTACGGCCGTACTTGACCCAAACGGCCTACTTAAACTTAGGGACTTAACGGCTCATAATAACAATACCGACGCGCACTCTGCGTTATTTACTACCGATAGCACGCCGGCCACGGATGCGGGGACATCCTCTAGTCTTATTAGTAAGTTGGGCGCCCGTGTGAAGTGGGTAAAATCTTATGTCACTAATAAGATTAATGACGCTCTTAAAACAGTAGACACCAAAATAAGCGAGGCTCTCGCAGCGTACAGGAATTTCAAGGCGTCGCAGATTTCCGATTTCGCGGAGGCGGTACTTATCGCCATCCGCGATAAAACATTTACAACTTTAGGTGTGACGTGGTCCTTTACCAACCCGAACGCATGGTATATATGTTTCGGGGTGCTTTTCGGAGGGCTCATTATCCAAGGTGGATGGAATATAATTCCTGAACGGCAAGTAAAGACAATACCATTCCCAATTAATTTTACAAATAAAGCATTTAAGCCGCTGATTGCATGGGACGACCCGGCACAGGGGGCTAATCCATCATGGCAATTTGTAGCCGGAGCAACCGCTGATACTACATCTTTGCAAATCGGTTTACACACCCAAAATGGAGAAGGTGAACGCGGTGTAAATTGGTTGGTTGCCGGTATTTAAACAATCCATATTAATTATTGGCGTTTAATTCTGCCGGCTAAAAGCCACATAATAGCACGCCGGAGCGATAGCATCGGATGTACGGAATGTACAACTATTAGCCGTTTTATAGTCTTTTAAAACGTTAACAGTTAAGCTGAATTTACTGTCGCTTGCGTCAATAACGCCAACCGGAATAATAATATAATCCGTATTATTAAAAGCTATCGCAAAGTTTGCCGTGGCTGCATTATTAGCCGGTCGGCCAGTTGCTCCACCTTGGGTAACAATTCGGGGCGATTTATGCACGTTGAGAGTGTGAGAAAAG
>OENZ01000069.1_pt1 | contig 51268 bp, 42 predicted proteins | sample 1539401 | NCBI WGS metagenome assembly OENZ01 (sample SAMN03777355, study PRJEB22549) | human gut metagenome | biome: gut; feature: infant; material: feces | host: Homo sapiens | collected 2013-11-23 | reverse complement strand
TCCATGTCACTTTGAGTGCCCACACAGATTGTCTGATAAATTGTTAAAGAGCAGTTGCGACGCGCTTTAGCGCTCTGTCGCGAGGTGGCGTATATTACGCTTTCCTCTTTCAGAGTCAACCCTGAATTTCAGGATTTTTCTCTTCAACCGAACTGGCTGTTTGTGTGAAGTGATTCACATCTGCCGTGTCAGTGGGAGCGCATTATAGGGAGTTCGCCGGAAGTAGCAAGCGTTAAAATAGAAAAATCTTATCGACCGCTCATTATTTGAACTTTTCGCTTATTCATCTTCTTACCATTCAAGGCGCCATCCCAGTGTTCATGCGGCCTGCAGCGCCGTTTACGCTAAGATCGTTTTTTGGCAAAAATGTGATTTTTCTCTCTTACCCAACGCCATTATCGCGCCGATGGTGAATTAAGCACCACTCTTGACCCACGACAAAGCGCCCACCTGGCCCCCGTTTCTATAATCAGGCCCGTTTCTTCTTACTGGTAATAATCGATGGCTTATCAACTCAACATTAACTGGCCCGAGTTTTTAGAGAAGTACTGGCAAAAACAGCCGGTGGTATTAAAAAACGCGTTTCCGGACTTCGTCGACCCGATTACCCCGGACGAGCTGGCCGGATTAGCCATGGAGCCGGAAGTCGACAGCCGACTGGTCAGCCTGACCAACGGCAAATGGCAGGCCAGCAATGGTCCTTTTGAACATTTTGACGGGCTGGGCGAAACCGGCTGGTCGCTGCTGGCCCAGGCGGTAAACCACTGGCATATGCCCGCCGCCGAGCTGGTGCGCCCGTTCCGCGTACTGCCGGACTGGCGTCTGGACGACCTGATGATCTCCTTCTCCGTCCCCGGCGGCGGCGTCGGCCCGCATATCGATCAGTATGACGTCTTTATTATTCAGGGCATGGGCAGCCGCCGCTGGCGCGTGGGCGATAAGCTGCCGATGCGTCAGTTCTGCCCGCATCCGGCACTGCTGCACGTCGATCCGTTCCCGCCGATCATTGATGAAGATCTGCAGCCGGGCGATATCCTCTATATTCCACCAGGATTCCCGCACGATGGCGTGACCCACGAAACCGCGCTGAACTACTCCGTCGGCTTCCGCGGGCCAAACGGTCGCGACCTGATCAGCAGCTTCGCCGACTATGTGCTGGAGAACGATCTTGGCGGCGAACACTACAGCGATCCGGACCTCACCTGCCGCGAGCATCCGGGCCGGGTGGAGGAGTATGAACTCGAACGTCTGCGCACCATGATGATCGACATGATTCGCCAGCCGGAAGACTTCAAGCAGTGGTTCGGCAGTTTCGTGACCACCCCGCGTCACGAGCTGGATATTGCGCCGGCGGAACCACCGTATGAAGAAGAGGAAGTGGTCGATGCGCTGCTGGGTGGCGAAAAGCTTTCTCGTCTGAGCGGCCTGCGCGTTCTGCATATCGGCGACAGCTTCTTCGTGCATAGCGAACAGCTGGACACCACCGATGCCGAAGCGCTGGATGCGCTGTGCCGCTATACCTCATTAGGTCAGGAGGAGCTCGGCAGCGGCCTGCAGAATCCGGCGTTCGTGAGCGAACTGACGCGGCTGATTAATCAGGGCTACTGGTACTTCGAAGAGTAAGAGAGCGGCAATACTGCGGGCGGCCGCCTGGCGCTGCCCGCTGACTTTCAGCCGTTATTGCGTCTATTTCGGCAGCACCACAATAAACCGCGTCGAGCGCCGATCGGACTGCACCGCTACGCTGCCGTGGTGGGCGCTGACGATGGATTTCACAATCGCCAGGCCGATACCGCTGCCCTCGCCTTTGCGCTGACGCGAGGGGTCGACGCGATAGAAACGGTCAAACAGCCGCGGCAGATGCTCGGCGGCAATCGGCGTACCGGGATTCTCCACCACCAGACGGATCGTCTCGGCGCTTTCGCTCAACTGGATGGTCACCGCCTGGCCGGCCGGCGTGTAGCGGATCGCGTTCGACAGCAGGTTGCTGATCGCCCGCCGCAGCATCAGCGGATCGCCCATCACCCGGCAGTGGCTGCCGACAAAGCGCAGCGCCACCGCCTTCTCTTCCGCCCACGCTTCAAAGAACTCAAACACCTTATGCACTTCCTCGGCCAGATCCAGCGCCTGTTGCTCAGGGATCAGCTGGTTATTATCCGCCTGGGCGAGGAACAGCATATCGCTGACCATCCGCGACATCCGCGAGAACTCTTCGAGATTGGAATACAACACCTCTTCCAGCTCCTGCTGGCTGCGGCTCTGGCTTAAGGCGATTTCAGTTTGCGTCACCAGGTTAGTAATCGGCGTGCGGATTTCATGGGCGATATCGGCGGAGAAGTTGGACTGGCGGGTAAAGACATCCTCTATGCGCTCCAGCATATGGTTAAACGACAGCGCCAGCCGTTCCAGCTCGATAGGCACGGCCTGCGGGTCAAGGCGCACGTCGAGATCCCGCGAGGTAATATTCTGGATCTGGCGACTGATCTGGCGGATGGGCTTATGCCCCTGATAGACCACAAACAGCACGATGGCGATGATCAGCAAACTGATTATCGTCGCCGCGGAAATCAGCTTCGCTTTCAGCTCGTTAATATAGTGCAGGTGAAAATCGATGGATAAGGCCATCAGCAGGTGGTACGCCGGTTTGCCGTCCGCCTGCTTGCCCAGCGGCAGCATGATCAGCCGCCAGGCGCGGGTCTCCATTGGATGATTATCATGAACCATCTTCCGCGGCTGCGGGTCAGTCCATGAAATCACATTCCCGTCGCGCAGCTGCATCGCCAGCCCCGGCGTACTCAGCATATGGCTGAGATCCGGCCCGTCTGGCGACTGAAACAAAATATTGCCCTGGCCGTCGTCCAGACAGATAAAGACGTTGGCGTAACCCGCAATGATATTCCTCACGATCTCCAGTCGCCGCGCCTGCGGGTAGTCGGCGTGGTTGAGCACCGTCTCCAGGGTGGTGCTGAGCTGCCTGAGATCGTGCACGTCGCGCTCTTCAAAGTGGGCCTTCACCGAATGGATCATGATCCAGGTGAAAGCAAAGAAGGCAATGATGGTGGTGAGGCTAATAAAGAAGGTCAGCCGGGTTGCCAGGGAAAAGGGGCGCTTAGCGGCCATCCGGCACCTCAAGCATATAGCCGACGCCGCGCACGGTCTGGATTAGCTTCGGCTCGAAGTCGTTATCAATTTTGGCGCGCAGCCGTTTCACCGCCACGTCAATGGCGTTAGTGTCGCTGTCGAAATTCATATCCCACACCTGCGAGGCGATCAGCGAACGGGGTAGCACCTCGCCCTGATGGCGCAAGAAGAACTCCAGCAGGGTAAACTCTTTGCTGGTCAGGGTGATACGCGTCGCGCCGCGCGTCACCTTGCGGCTGACCAAATCAACGCTGAGATCCGCCGCCTGAAACTGGCTTTCGACGATGACCGCTGCTCCACGGCGCAGCAGGGTCCGCACTCGCGCCAGCAGCTCCGCAAAAGCAAATGGCTTAACCAGATAGTCGTCGGCGCCCAGCTCCAGGCCCTTCACCCGATGCTCAATAGTGCCGAGCGCGGTGAGCAGCAGGATCGGCATCCCTTTATTGGCGGCCCGCAGCATGCGGACGATATCCCAGCCGTTCACATCCGGCAGCATGATGTCGAGGATCAGCAGATCGTAATCGCTGGTCATTGCCAGGTGATAGCCGTTAAGGCCGTTATCGGCCAGGTCGACGACGAAGCCAGCCTCGGTGAGCCCTTTGGTCAGGTACTCTCCGGTTTTCTTCTCATCTTCGACAATCAAAATCTTCACGGCAGGCTCCTTCACGCGCGCTTCGTGCGGGTATTCAATTTTAGAGAAGCGCCTCCGGATAGCAATGAAATATCAGGAAAATGACAGCTTTGTCATTTTCCTGTCACGCGTTGAACAGAGCCCGCTACGTAAAGTAGCCGCCATGGATAAATCGTCGAAACCGTCTGCCGCCATGCGTTCTATACAGCTACTTACCCTCAGCGTGATATTTGCCTTAACCGGCTGTCTGTCGCTTGCTCCGGACTACCAGCGCCCCGCCGCGCCGGTGCCGCAGCAGTTCTCACTCAGCCAGAACAGACTGGTTACTGCGACAGCGGGCTATCAGGAGACCGGCTGGCGCACCTTTTTCGTCGACCCGCAGGTGAAAAGCCTGATTAGCACCGCGCTGGCCAACAACCGCGATCTGCGGATGGCGACGCTGAAAGTGCAGGAAGCCCGCGCCCAGTACCGGGTTACCGACGCCGACCGCTACCCGCAATTGAACGGTGACGGCAGCACCACCTATGGCGGCAAGCTTAAAGGCGACACCACCACCAGCAGCGATTATGCCGCCGGCCTGAATCTCAGCTATGACCTCGACTTCTTTGGCCGGTTGAAAAACCTCAGCGAGGCCGACCGGCAGAACTTCTTCGCCAGCGAAGAGGCCCGGCGTGCGGTGCATATCCTGTTGATTGCTAACGTTTCACAAAGCTACTTCAACCAGCGGCTGGCGGCAGCGCAGCTGCAGGTGGCCAACGACACCTTACAGAACTATCAGCAGTCTTACGCCTTCGTTGAAAAACAGCTGCTGACCGGAAGCACCACCGTGCTGGCGGTGGAGCAGGCGCGCGGGATGATCGAAAGCACCCGCGCCGATATCGCCAAACGTCAGGGCCAGCTGGCGCAGGCCAATAACGCCCTGCAACTGCTGCTCGGCAGCTACCAGCATCTGCCGGACGATAGCGCCAGCAGCGCCATCGATCTGCAAGGCGTCACTCTGCCGCCATCGCTCTCCTCAGCGATCCTGCTGCAGCGGCCGGATATTTTAGAAGCCGAACACAGCCTGCGGGCGGCCAACGCTAACATCGGCGCCGCGCGGGCGGCCTTCTTCCCGTCGATCACCCTGACCAGCTCGCTCTCCAGCAGCAGCAGCGAGCTCTCCAGCCTGTTTAACGCCGGCAACGCGATGTGGAACTTCATCCCCAAAATCGAGCTGCCGATTTTCAACGCCGGGCGTAATCAGGCCAACCTCGATCTGGCGGAGATCCGCCAGCAGCAGCAGGTGGTCAACTATGAACAAAAAATTCAGTCCGCCTTTAAAGAGGTGGCCGACGCGCTGGCTCTGCGCCAGAGCCTGGCCGATCAGATTGCCGCGCAGGAGCGTTATCTCGCTTCGCTGAATATCACCCTGCAGCGCGCCAGCGCGCTCTATCGCCACGGCGCGGTCAGCTACATCGAAGTCCTGAGCGCCCAGCGCGACATTTTTACCACCCGACAAACCCTGCTGGAACTCAACTATTCCCGTCAGGCAAATGAAATCACCCTGTTCACCGCCCTCGGCGGCGGCTGGATGGAATAACCCAAGGAGTCCCGATCATGAATTCACTCTCTAAAGTCGCCCTGTTCACTCTGATTTCTGGCGCGGTGTTCGCCGTCCAGGCCGCCGACCCGCACGCCGGCATGGCAATGCATGAACAGCCCGCCGCCGCGCAGGCGCAAAGCATCAGCGGCAAAGGCGTCATTAAAGCTATTGATATGGATAGCAAAAAAATCACCATCGCACATGAGGCCATCCCGGCGGTGAACTGGCCGCCGATGACCATGCGCTTCACTATCACCCCGCAGACGCAGCTCAACAATGTGAAGAATGGCGACAGCGTGGACTTCACCTTCGTTCAGCAGGGCAACCTGTCGCTGCTGCAGGATATTCGCGCCAACTAATGGCCCGGCGACGGTAAGCCCCTCAACGACTAAATGGACGACACATGGCATCCCTGACACTGAAAAATACGGCGCTGATCCTCGGCAGCATGGTGATTGGCGGCGCGCTTACCGCGGCGCTGTACGCCCGATGGGCACCGACCCACGCTGCCGCTCCGGCGGCCGAGCAGCAGCGTAAAGTGCTGTTCTGGTACGATCCGATGTACCCGAACACCCGCTTCGATAAACCGGGTAAATCGCCGTTTATGGATATGGATCTGGTGCCGAAATACGCCGATGAGGAGCATGCCGCCGCCGGTGCGCCGGGGGTGCGTATCGACCCTACGCAGACCCAGAATTTCGGCGTAAAAACCACCGCGGTCACCCGCGGGCCGCTGCGCTACGCCCAGACCTTCCCGGCCAATATCAGCTATAACGAGTACCAGTACGTGATTATGCAGGCGCGGGCGGCGGGCTTTATCAATAAAGTCTATCCGCTGACCGTCGGCGACAAAGTGAAACAAGGCACACCGTTACTCGAGCTGACCATCCCCGACTGGGTGGAAGCGCAGAGCGAATATCTGTTATTGCAGGAGACCGGGGGCACCGCCACCCAGGTCGAGGGGATCCTCGAACGCCTGCGCCTTGCCGGAATGCCGGATGACGATATCCGCCGCCTGAAAGCCACGCGTAAAATCCAGACCCGCTTTACCCTCAAAGCGCCGATCGATGGCGTTATTACCGCCTTCGATCTGCGTGCCGGAATGAACATCGCCAAAGATAATGTGGTGGCGAAAATCCAGGGTATGGACCCGGTGTGGGTCAGCGTGGCAGTCCCCGAGTCCATCGCCTGGCTAATTAAAGACGCCTCGCAGTTCGCCATTCAGGTTCCCGCCTGGCCGGGCAAAACTTTCAGCATCAGCAAATGGACCCTTCTCCCCAGCGTCGATAGCGCCACCCGCACCCTGCAGCTGCGCCTGCAGGTTAACAACCCGGATGAAGCGCTGAAGCCGGGGATGAATGCCTATCTGCAACTAACCAGTGAAAGCGAACCGATGCTGCTGATCCCGTCAAAAGCGCTGATCGACAGCGGCAGCGAGCAGCGAGTGATTACCGTGGATAATGAGGGCCGCTTCGTGCCGAAACGCGTGCAGGTATTCCATGAATCCGCCGGCGTCACGGCCATTCGCAGCGGGCTGCAGGAGGGTGAGAAAGTCGTCGCCAGCGGCCTGTTCCTGATCGACTCGGAAGCCAATATCTCCGGCGCGCTGGAGCGCATGCGCGCGCAGGCTCCTGATGTCACGGCTCCTGCCGCCCACGCGCACTGAGGAACGGAACCATGATTGAATGGATTATCCGCCGCTCGGTGGCCAACCGCTTCCTGGTGATGATGGGCGCGCTGTTTCTCAGCATCTGGGGGACCTGGACCATCGTCCATACCCCGGTGGACGCTCTGCCGGACCTCTCCGACGTACAGGTGATCGTCAAAACCAGCTACCCGGGGCAGGCGCCGCAGATCGTCGAAAACCAGGTCACCTGGCCGCTGACCACCACCATGCTGTCGGTACCCGGCGCCAAAACGGTACGCGGCTTCTCGCAATTCGGCGACTCTTACGTGTATGTGATTTTTGAAGACGGCACCGATCCTTACTGGGCGCGCTCGCGGGTGCTGGAGTATCTCAACCAGGTGCAGGGCAAACTTCCCGCCGGGGTCAGCGCCGAAATGGGCCCGGACGCCACCGGCGTCGGCTGGGTCTTCGAGTACGCGCTGGTCGACCGCAGCGGCAAGCACGACCTCGCCGAACTGCGCTCCCTGCAGGACTGGTTCTTAAAATATGAGCTGAAAACCATCCCTAACGTCTCGGAAGTGGCGTCGGTGGGCGGCGTGGTCAAGGAGTACCAGATTGTTGTCGACCCGATGAAGCTGACCCAGTACGGCATCAGCCTCGGCGAGGTGAAATCGGCGCTGGACGTCTCTAACCAGGAGGCGGGCGGCTCTTCCGTCGAACTGGCGGAAGCCGAATATATGGTGCGCGCCAGCGGCTACCTGCAGACGCTCGACGACTTCAAAAACATCGTGCTGAAAACCGGTGACAACGGTGTGCCGGTGTATCTCGGCGACGTCGCGCGGGTGCAGATTGGCCCGGAGATGCGCCGCGGTATCGCCGAGCTTAATGGCGAGGGCGAAGTCGCCGGCGGCGTGGTGATCCTGCGCTCCGGCAAGAACGCCCGCGAGGTGATCTCGGCGGTCAAAGCGAAGCTGGCGTCGCTGCAAAGCAGCCTGCCGGAAGGGGTTGAAGTGGTCACCACCTACGACCGCAGCCAACTTATCGACCGCGCCATCGACAACCTCAGCCATAAGCTGCTGGAAGAGTTTATCGTCGTCGCGCTGGTCTGTGCCCTGTTTCTGTGGCACGTGCGCTCGGCGCTGGTGGCGATTATTTCGCTGCCGCTCGGCCTGTGCTTCGCCTTTATCATGATGCATTTCCAGGGGCTTAACGCCAACATCATGTCGCTGGGCGGGATCGCCATTGCGGTGGGGGCGATGGTCGATGCCGCCATCGTGATGATTGAGAACGCCCATAAGCGGCTGGAGGAGTGGGAACATCAGCACCCGGGAGAGAAGCTCAGCAACGACATCCGCTGGAAAATCATTACCGATGCCTCGGTGGAGGTCGGCCCGGCGCTGTTTATCAGCCTGCTGATCATTACTCTGTCGTTTATCCCGATTTTCACCCTCGAAGGCCAGGAGGGCAAACTGTTCGGTCCGCTGGCCTTCACCAAAACCTGGTCGATGGCCGGGGCGGCGCTGCTGGCGATCGTGGTGATCCCGATCCTGATGGGCTTCTGGATCCGCGGCAGGATCCCGGCGGAGAGCAGCAACCCGCTGAACCGCTTTTTGATCCGTATTTACCACCCGCTGCTGCTGAAGGTGCTGCACTGGCCGAAGACCACCCTGCTGATCGCGCTCCTGTCGATCCTGACGGTTATCTGGCCGCTTAACCGGGTCGGCGGCGAGTTTCTGCCGCAGATTAACGAAGGCGATCTGCTGTATATGCCGTCAACGCTGCCGGGGATCTCCGCTGCGCAGGCGGCGGATATGCTGCAGAAAACCGATAAGCTGATCATGACGGTGCCGGAAGTGGCCCGGGTGTTCGGCAAAACCGGCAAGGCCGAAACCGCTACCGACTCGGCGCCGCTGGAGATGGTAGAGACCACCATTCAGCTTAAGCCACAGGATCAGTGGCGACCGGGGATGACCATGGAAAAGATCGTCGAGGAGCTGGACAAGACCGTGCGCCTGCCGGGGCTGGCGAACCTGTGGGTGCCGCCGATCCGCAACCGCATCGACATGCTCTCCACCGGCATCAAGAGCCCGATTGGCATTAAAGTTTCCGGCACTAATCTGGCCGATATCGACGCCATCGCCGAACAAATTGAAGGGGTGGCGCGCACCGTGCCGGGAGTCACGTCGGCATTAGCCGAGCGGCTGGTCGGCGGGCGCTACCTCAATATTGATATTCAGCGTGAGAAGGCGGCCCGCTACGGGATGACCGTCGGCGACGTGCAGCTGTTCGTCTCGTCCGCCATCGGCGGCGCGATGGTTGGCGAAACGGTAGAGGGCGTCGAGCGCTACCCGATCAACATCCGCTACCCGCAGAGCTATCGCGACAGCCCGGAGACCCTCCGCCAGCTGCCGATCCTCACGCCGCTGAAGCAGCAGATCGTCCTCGGCGACGTGGCTGAGGTGAAGGTGGTCACCGGACCATCCATGCTGAAGACCGAGAACGCCCGCCCGACCAGTTGGATCTACATCGACGCCCGCGACCGCGACATGGTGTCGGTAGTGCACGATCTGCAGCAGGCCATCGGCAAGGAGGTGAAGCTGAAGCCGGGCATCAGTGTGTCCTACTCCGGGCAGTTTGAGCTGCTGGAGCGTGCCAATCAGAAGCTGAAGCTGATGGTGCCGATGACGCTGATGATTATCTTCGTGCTGCTGTACCTGGCGTTCCGCCGCGTCGGCGAGGCGCTGCTGATTATCACCAGCGTGCCGTTCGCCCTAGTCGGCGGGATCTGGTTCCTCTACTGGATGGGGTTCCATTTGTCGGTAGCCACCGGGACCGGCTTTATCGCCCTGGCCGGGGTGGCGGCGGAGTTTGGCGTGGTGATGCTGATGTACCTGCGCCACGCCATCGAGGCTGAACCGTCGCTGGAGAACCCGCAGACTTTCAGCGTCGATAAGCTCGACGAGGCGCTGTACCAGGGGGCGGTGCTGCGCGTGCGGCCGAAGGCGATGACCGTGGCGGTGATTATCGCCGGCCTGTTGCCGATTTTATGGGGCACCGGCGCCGGGTCGGAAGTGATGAGTCGCATCGCCGCGCCGATGATTGGCGGGATGATCACCGCCCCGCTGCTGTCGCTATTTATCATTCCGGCGGCATATAAGCTGATGTGGCTGTCCCGGCATCGGGGCAAGCGTAGCGAATAACCCGCCGCGTTTACGCCGGTACGGGAAATTGGCTATAGTGGCGCCATTCTTCTGGCCGGCGTGAACGTCCCTATGAATCTGAACCTGGTGTGTTATTCCCTGCTGCTGCTCACCGCCGTGGGCAGCGCCCTGCTGCCCTACCCGCTGGCGATGTGGTTTTTACTGAGCAGCCTTCTGACATGGCTTATCTATGGCGCCGACAAGCTGGCGGCGCGCAAAGCCTGGCGACGGGTGCCGGAAACCACGTTGCTGGTGCTGGGCCTGGCGGGAGGCTGGCCGGGGGCCATCCTCGGCCAGCAGTGCTTTCGTCATAAAACGCAAAAGCAGCCCTTCCGGCGGTGGTTTTTCGTCAGCGTGGCGCTGAACGTGGCGGCGCTGGCCGGGCTGTACGTGGTTTATACCCACCTGCTCAGCCGCTAAGGGGCGAGGCTAGCGCGGCGTCTGGCGGATCCACACCAGGCGATCGACGTCAAAGCCCAGCTCGCGCGCGGTATTCAGGTAATCCTGCTTCACCGCCGCCGGAATGGTGGGGGTGCGCGACAGGATCCACAGATAGTCGCGGTTGGGGCCGCTGACCAGCGCGTATTGGTAGTCGTCGTCCAGGCGGATCACGTTATAGCCGCCGTAGAATGGCCCGAAGAACGACACCTTCAGCGCCGCGGTGGTGGGGGCGCCGGTGAAATAGGCTTTTCCGTCGCTCTCACTCCAGCGTTTTTTGACCGGGTCATAACCGCGATTGACGACGCTGATCCCCCCGTCGCTGCGGGCGCCGTAGGTGGCGGTCACCTGCTCCAGGCCTCGCTCGAAGCGATTCTCCAGGCGGGCGACTTCATACCATTTTCCAAGGTAACGGCTGGCGTCAAACCCGCTAATCGGCTGAACGCCCTTCGGCGGGGTGGGCGATTTGCAGGCCACCAGGGTCAACGCGATAGCAACGCCAGTGACAACAGGCCATAGCTTCATGAGAACTCCTTTCATTTACGCGGTAGGGGAAAGTGTAGTGCAAAGCCACTACACTTCACGCCAGCCGACGTGATTCGTAGTATATTGAGAATATTCTTTGTTAACAGGTGGCCTCCATGCCTTACTCCATCGGCGAATTTGCCCGACTATGCGGGATAAATGCGACCACGCTTCGCGCCTGGCAGCGCCGCTATGGCCTGCTCAAGCCGCTGCGCACCGATGGTGGTCACCGTCAGTACAGCGATGACGACGTCCAGCAGGCGCTGAAGATCCTCGACTGGGTGAAAAAAGGGGTACCAGTCAGCCAGGTGAAGCCCCTGTTGTCGCGCCCCGGCGCACGGCGCACCAACAACTGGCTGACGTTGCAGGAGACCATGCTGCAGAGGCTGAAAGAGGGAAAAATCGAGTCCCTGCGCCAGCTGATCTACGACGCCGGACGCGAATATCCGCGCCAGGAGCTGGTCACCGAGGTGCTGCGTCCGCTGCGCAGCCAGGTCTCCGCCAACGTGCCGGCCATCATGACGCTGCGCGAAATTCTCGACGGCATCATCATCGCCTATACCTCGTTTTGCCTCGAAGGCGACAAGAAGGCGCCCGGGGACAACTTTCTGATCACCGGCTGGCACTTGACCGACGCCTGCGAAATCTGGCTTGAGGCGCTCAAACGTACCGGCCAGGGCCATCGCATCGACGTTCTGCCGGTGCCTCCCGCCGCCCTGGCGCCGGAGATTTTCCCCCAGCGCAACTGGCTGCTGGTTACCAGCGGCAAACTTTCCGCCGCCCGCCAGAGGCAGGTCGAACTCTGGCAGCAGCAGGTCGTCTCCCTCGAGGTGATTCCGCTCTAACCCCCTGTTTTAACTTACCCCACTCTCTGTTCCGCCAGCGCCCGGTGGCGCGGCGGGCGCACGCTTGCCCTTCGCACCACTCACGATCCCCCCCCTTAAAACACCAATCATAACAACATGATTTTTAACACAAATAAAATATATTTTTCTACAAACTTGGACAAATAATTTTATTTGTGTAAGTTTTAAGTATGCCATTACGCTACCGTATCTAGCCAGGATGTGATCCATGAGCACCTCGCCGTCTGTGATTCGTCGTTTCGTTGAGTACTACGCCGGGCTGGATGCGCAGCCGCCCGCGGCGCTGGCCGCGCTGTACCATCCGGACGCCACGCTGAGCGATCCTTTTGGTCAGCATCAGGGGCTGTTCGCCATTCAGCGCTACTTTACCCATCTGCTGGCCAACGTGGAGCAGTGCCGGTTCACCATCGACACGCCGCTCTGCGACGGCCAACGGTTCGCCGTGACCTGGACCATGCACTGGTCGCATCCGCGCATTGCCGGTGGAGAAACCCTGGCCCTGCCGGGTTGCTCGGTGGTGGACATCGCCGGGGAGCAGATCCTCCATCAGCGCGACTACTACGACGCAGGGGAGATGATCTACGAGCATCTTCCCCTGCTGGGCTGGGCGGTACGCGGCGTGAAGCGGAGGGTGCGCTCATGATGACGGTGCTCATCACCGGCGCCAGCTCCGGGATCGGCGCCGGTCTGGCGAAATCCTTCGCGGCGGATGGCCATCTGGTTATCGCCTGCGGGCGCGATGCTTCGCGCCTGGCAACGCTCCAGCAGTTCAGCCCCAACATCACTGTGCGCCTGTTCGATATGACAGACAGGGACGCCTGTCGCCAGGCGCTGACGGGCTGTTTTGCCGACCTGATCATTCTCTGCGCCGGCACCTGCGAATACCTCGATCACGGACAGGTGGATGCCGCCCTCGTGGAGCGGGTGATGGCCACCAACTTCCTTGGGCCGGTGAACTGCCTGGCGGCGCTGCAGACGCAGCTGGAGGCTGGCGATCGGGTGGTGCTGGTCAGCTCCATGGCGCACTGGCTGCCCTTCCCGCGCGCGGAAGCCTATGGCGCCTCCAAGGCGGCGCTGACCTGGTTTGCCAACAGCCTGCGTCTTGACTGGGAGCCGAAAGGGGTCGCCGTCACGGTGGTCTCTCCAGGCTTCGTCGACACCCCGCTGACGCGCAAAAACGACTTTGCCATGCCCGGCCGGGTGAGCGTGGATCGGGCAGTGGCGGCGATCCGCCACGGCCTGGCGAAGGAAAAAAACCACATCGCCTTCCCCACCGGTTTCAGCCTGGCCCTGCGGCTGCTGGCCAGCCTGCCGTCAGGTATGCAGCGCCTGCTGTTGCGCAGGATGGTGCGCTCATGAACATCGCCATCATCGGCAGCGGCATCGCCGGGCTGACCTGCGCCTGGCGGCTGGCCGGACACCATCAGGTGACGCTGTTCGAAGCGGGCGCCACGCCGGGCGGCCACACCGCCACCGTGGATGTCGCCACGCCGCAGGGCACCTGGGCCATCGATACCGGATTTATCGTCTACAACGATCGCACCTATCCGCGCTTTATGGGCCTGCTCAGCGAACTGGGGATCGACGGGCAAAAAACGCAGATGAGCTTCTCGGTCCACAACCCGGCCAGCGGCCTGGAGTACAACGGCCACAGCCTGACCTCGCTCTTCGCCCAGCGACGCAATCTGCTGAAGCCGGCCTTCTGGGGGCTGCTGAGCGAGATCGTCCGCTTCAACCGGCTGGCAAAACTGGCGCTGACCGAGGCGCTGGATCCGGGCGCGACGCTGGAGAACTTCCTCTCCCGCCACCGTTTTAGCCCCTTCTTCGCCCGCCACTATATCCTGCCGATGGGGGCGGCCATCTGGTCGTCGTCGCTGCAGGAGATGCGCCGCTTCCCGCTACCGCTATTTTTGCGCTTCTTTGAAAACCACGGTCTGCTGGATATTCGCGATCGTCCGCAATGGTACGTGGTGCCCGGCGGTTCCCGGGAATACGTCCGCGCCCTGCTCGCCAGGCTCGGCGATCGCCTGGACCTGCGGCTCAACGCGCCGGTGCAGCAGGTGGACCGCCACCCGGCGGGAGTTATCCTGCGGCTGGCGTCCGGGGAGGCGCATTTTGACCAGGTGATCTTCGCCTGCCACTCCGCGCAGGCGCTGGCGATGCTGGCGGCGCCCACCGACGCCGAGCGTGAGGTGCTGGGGGATATCGGCTGGCAGCGCAACGAGGTGGTGCTGCACAGCGATCCGCGCTGGCTGCCGGAGCGCCAGCGCGCCTGGGCCAGCTGGAACTATCGCCTGAGCGACGGGGATTTGGCCCGGGCCTGCGTCACCTACAACATGAATATTCTCCAGGGGCTGCCTGCGGGCGCCCCCCTGTTCTGCGTCACTCTGAACCCGGACGCGCCAGTGGACGATCGCTATGTCTGGCAGCGCTTCGTCTATGAGCATCCGCTGTTTAACCCGCAAAGCTGGTCGGCCCAGCTGCGGCGCGAAGAGATTAACGGTCAGCAGCGGAGCTGGTACTGCGGGGCCTACTGGTACAACGGCTTTCATGAGGACGGGGTGCGCAGTGCGCTCGACGTGGTGCAGGGCATCGCCGCGGCGGAGGACAACTGAAATGAACAGCTGCCTCTATCAGGGCGTCCTGCGCCACCGTCGCCTGCAGCCGAAGGCGCACCACTTCGTCTACCGCCTGTTTATGGCCTGGCTTGACCTCGACGAACTGGACAGGCTGCCTGAGGCGGGCATCCGTCGCAACCGCCTGGCCGCCGCCGCCTGGTACGACGCCGATTATCCGCTGGGCGCGCCGCTGAAGGCCCAGGTGCTGAACCGGCTGGAGAGCCTGACCGGCTGCCGCCCGGCAGGCCGCGTGATGCTCCTGACCCAGCTGCGCTACTTCGGCTTCCATTTTAATCCGGTCAACTTTTACTACTGCTATGACGAGGCCGACACCCTGCGCTGGGTGCTGGCCGAAGTGCGCAACACGCCATGGAATGAGCGTCATTACTACGCGGTGGACGGCCAGCAGGCGCGCCCGCTGGAGAAAGCCTTTCACGTTTCGCCGTTTAACCCGATGGATATGGTCTATCACTGGCGCTTCAACGCGCCGGGCAAAACGCTGCACATGCACATTGAAAACCATCAGGCCAGTAAGGTGTTCGACGCCACGCTGGCCCTGAGCCGCGTGCCATTGACCCGCGCCAACCTGCGCGGGCTGCTGCTGCGTCTGCCGATGATGACCCTGAAAACCGTCCTCGCCATCTACTGGCAGGCGCTGCGGCTATGGCTGAAGCGCGTGCCGCTGTACAACCATCCTGTCAGCAGGAGTGAACGCTCATGACCGATCCCGTCTTTGCGCTTGAACCCGATATGCCGCGCAACGTGCGGCTCGCGCGCTGGCTGCTCTTTCGTCTGTTGAGCGGCCTCCGCGAAGGCTCGCTCACCGTGCGCGAAGGGGCGCAGACTTTTCATTTTGGCGACCCCGCCGCCGCGCTGCGCGCTGAGGCGCGGGTCTGCACGCCGGAGGTGTACTGGCGTCTGCTGACCGGCGGCAGTCTCGCGGCGGCCGAGGCCTGGATGGACGGCGACTGGGAGAGCCACCAGCTGACGGCTCTGTTGCAGATCCTCGCGCGCAACGGCGAGGTGCTGGGGCGTCTGGAGCGCGGCTTTCGTCTGCTGGGTAAGCCTGTCGCCCGCCTGCGCCACTGGACTCGCCGCAACACCCGCGCCCAGGCGCGGGAGAACATTGCCGCCCATTACGACCTCGGCAACGAATTTTATGCCCACTTTCTGGATGACGACCTGCTCTACTCCAGCGCGCTGTTTACCGACGACCAGCAGGATCTGACCCAGGCCCAGCGGGCCAAGATGGCGCGTCTGTGCGACCAGCTGGCGCTCAACCCCGGCGATCATCTGCTGGAGATTGGCACCGGCTGGGGGGCGCTGGCCGAGTACGCCGCCCGCCATTACGGTTGCCGGGTCACGACTACCACCCTTTCCCGGGAGCAGCACCGCTGGGCTACCGAGCGCATGGCCCGCGCCGGGCTGCAGGATCGCGTCGAGGTGCTGCTCTGCGACTACCGCGATCTGCGCGGCGAGTACGACAAACTGGTGTCGGTGGAGATGATTGAGGCGGTGGGCCAGCGCTACCTCCCGGCCTTCTTCCGCACCTGTCAGGCGCGCCTGCGCCCGGGCGGTAAAATGGCCCTGCAGGCGATCACCATTCAGGATCAGCGCTATCGCGACTACAGCAAAAGCGTCGATTTTATCCAGCGCTACATCTTCCCGGGCGGCTTTTTGCCCAGCATCACGGCAATGAGCGAGCTGATGACCCGCCATACCGATTTTGTGGTGCGCAACCTGTTCGACATGGGCCCGGACTATGCCCGCACCCTGGCGCACTGGCGGCAGCGTTTTACCCACGCCTGGCAGGATATTGAAAAGCTCGGTTTTGATGAGCGCTTCCGCCGGATGTGGCTCTACTACTTCGGCTATTGCGAAGCCGGATTTAACGCCCGCACCATCAGCGTGGTGCAGCTCACCGCGGAGCGGGTATGACACGCCCGGCGCAGCACTTGCTGATGGCCCTCGCGTTCGATGTTTACTGGACGCTGGTGGTGATGTTGCGCGAGCGCGGCCTGCTGATCTGGCTGACGCTGGCGCTGTTCGCCTGGCTGCGGTTGCCGGCGGCCAGTCGTCCGCCCGCCCTGCTGCTGGCCGCGGCGGGCTGCGGGCTGGACGCCTGCTGGGCGCTGGCGGGGCTGATTGATTTTCCCGGCGACAGCCTGCTGCCCCTGTGGATGGTGGCCCTGTGGCTGATGTTCGCCGTCGTCTGGACCCGACTGACCCGCACCACGACGCTTCCCGGCTGGGTGCTGGCCACGGTGGCGACCGTCGGCGGCCCGGTGGCCTACCTGATCGGCGCTCGCCTCGGAGCCATGACCCTGCTGGTGCCGATGGCGCTTGCCGTGGCCGCCATGGCCTGCGGCTGGCTGGTGCTCATGCTGTTATTCCATCTGGGGATGGGGAGGCGAAAATGAGATTCGCGCTGTTACTGCTGTGGCTGACCACCCTCGCTCCGGCGGCCCACGCCGCCGACTGGCTGACGTGGCGCCGCGTCGGCGAGGCGACCCTCACCTGGGGGCCATTCACCGTCTATCACTCGCAGCTGCGCACGCCCAATGGCCGGTATGACGGCCCGCAGCAGGATCGGGCGCTGATCATCACCTACCGGCGCGACATCGATCGCGAGGCGCTGGTGGACGCCACCCGCGACCAGTGGCAGGCGCAGGGCATTCTGCAGCAGGAGCCGCGCAGCGAAGCCTGGCTACGCATGCTGCAGGGGGTCTGGCCGGATGTTGCGCCGGGCAGCCAGCTGGCGTTCGTGGTCAGCGGCGGCGAGGGGCAGTTCTGGTACCGCGCCAGCGCCGCGCAGACCGCCTTTACCCCGCTCGGCCCGCGCCAGTCGGCGGCGTTCAGCACCCGCTTTCTCGCCATCTGGCTCGATCCGCGCACCACTTATCCCGAACTGCGTCAGCAGTTGATCGGAGGTACACCATGAAACGCATTCTGACCCTTGGCCTGGCGCTGCTGATGCTGATCCTCGCTGGCTGCAGCACCGAGGTCACGGAGTACCGGCAGCAACAGCCCGCCCTCGACATCTTTCACTATTTTCAGGGGCGAACCGAGGCGTGGGGGATGGTGCAGGATCGCAACGGCAAGCAGCTGCGCCGCTTCCATGTAGAGATCGATGGCGACGTCGTCGGCGACACCCTGACCCTCCATGAGCGCTTTGTCTATGACGACGGCGAGAAGCAGCAGCGGGTGTGGCGCATTCGCCGCACCGGCGATAACCGTTATCAGGGTACCGCCGGGGATATAGAAGGCGTGGCCAGCGGCCAGGCGGCAGGCAATGCCTTTCACTGGCGCTACAGCATGAACGTCGAGGCCAGCGGCAGCCGGTGGCTGCTGCACTTTGACGACTGGATGTTCCTGCAGGACGGCAGCCATTTGTTTAACAAAACCGAGATGAAGAAATTCGGCATTACGGTCGCCACCGTGACCCTTTTCTTTACCCGAACCACAGCAGAAGAGAGGACAGCGCCATGAACACGCAACCTGTCATTGGGATCAGCGGATGTTTAACCGGCTCAGCCGTGCGATTCGACGGCGGGCATAAGCGTATGGGCTTTGTGATGGATGAGCTCGCGCAGTGGGTGGCGTTTAAGCCCGTCTGCCCGGAGATGGCGATCGGCCTGCCCGTACCCCGCCCGGCGCTCCGCCTGGTGCAGACCCCGGTCGGGGAGATCCGCATGCGCTTCAGCCACGCCCCGCACGAGGATGTGACGGAGAAGATGGCTGATTTTGCCAGCGCCCACCTGGCAACCCTGGGCGAGCTGTCGGGCTTTATCGTCTGCGCCAAATCGCCGAGCTGCGGGATGGAGCGCGTGCGGTTGTATGACGAAAAAGGCAATCGCGGGCGTAAGGAAGGCGTGGGGCTGTTTACCGGCGCCCTGATGGCGCGCTACCCGTGGCTGCCGGTGGAAGAGGATGGCCGGCTGCACGATCCGCTGCTCCGGGAGAATTTTGTCGAGCGCGTTTTCGCCCTGCATGAACTCAACGCCCTGCGCGCCCGCGGCCTGACCCGTCACGGCCTGCTGGCCTTTCACAGCCGCTACAAGCTGCAGCTGCTGGCTCACCACCAGGCGGGCTACCGGGAGATCGGCCCGTTCGTCGCCTCGCTGCATGAATGGGAGGATCTGGAGGCTTTCTTCGAGGTCTATCGCGAAAAGCTGATGGCGATCCTCAAGCAGCCCGCCTCGCGGAAAAACCACACCAACGTGCTGATGCATATTCAGGGTTATTTCCGCGACCAGCTGAACAGCCGCCAGCGCGGCGAGCTGCGGGAGGTGATCCTCAACTATCGCGCCGGGCTGCTGCCGATCCTCGCCCCGCTGACGCTGCTTAAGCACTATCTGGCCGAGTATCCGGATCGCTACCTCCAGGCGCAGAACTATTTTGACCCCTACCCGCAGGATCTGGCCCTGCGCCTGACGGTGAACTGAGGGAGTTGGCCTGGACCAGCTGCCCGGCGGCGCTGCGCTTGCGCGGGCCTGGGGGGAAGGAGGTTTTTTGTAGGCCGGATAAGGCATTTATGCCGCCATCCGGCACTACCGCAGGTACGGCACCTGACTGCCCGGCTGCGCTGCGCTTGCGCGGGCCTACGGGGTGTGAGCCTGTGTGAGGGATCACAGGCCGGATAAGGCATTTATACCGCCATCCGGCACTATCGCAGGTATGGAGCCTGACCGCCCGGCGGCGCTGCGCTTGCCGGGCCTACAGGGGGAGCCCGCAGGAAGGAACGCAGGCCGGATAAGGCATGTATGCCGCCATCCGGCATAAATGGAGCGCACCAGTCGTAGCCCGGCTAAGCGTAGCGCCAGCCGGGAACGCTCCTTCGGCAATGCTATCGCATCAGAACCACGCCTCAAACATCCCGCCGACGTTCAGTGAATCCAGCTGCTGGTCCTGGGTGCCGTTCACCTTCGCGGTATGCTCATTGTCCACCTGGCCGCCGGTCACGTAGAAGCGCAGCATCGGGCGGAACTCCGGCCCCATACCGATGGCGATGTTCTGCGACAGCGTCAGCTTCCAGCCGTGGTTATCCCCGCCCTGGTCGTAATCCACGCGCTGGTAGCCCGCTTCCAGCCAGGTGGAGTGCACGTCGTTCCAGAAGTACATCGGCCGGACGATGGCGCCGTAGTTTTTGCGGTTGTCGGTATTATCTTTGCCGTTGTCGTAGTCATGGAAGGCCAGCAGATATTCCACCTGCGCCTGCTGGGTGAACTTATGGCTGCCCTCGAAGCTGGCGTAGACCGTGGTCAGGTCGTCGGTTTTGTTGTAGACGCTGTTATCCGAGTTGTCGGAATAGCGCAGGATCACCTTGTTCACCCCGCTGTCGTTGGTGTGGCTCAGCACCAGGCCGCCCTGCCAGGCTTCGAGACGCGCGTCGCTGTCCACCGCCTTCGAGTCAAAGCCGTAGTTGGCGTACACCTCGACGTCGATCGGCCCGGCCTTGATGTTGTGGGTTTTGGTGGTCAGCGCGTAGTGGCCGTTGTCGCCGGTGTCGGAGCTGCCGGTACAGGTGATGCGCGACGGGTTGGTCTCATCGGCCATCACTTCCGGGCTACAGGATTTCACCTGCGAGACCGCCGCCACGTCGAACTGCACGCCGCCGATATCAAAGTTCTTCACCCCGGCGCCCTGGCCGTCGTGGTTCATCCAGAAGTAGTCGTTGATCCCCTGTTGCGGACGCTGGTGGAAGTCGCGGCCGGCCCAGATATAGGCGTTGGGGTTGGATTCCAGCACGTTGGTAACGCCGACGTAGGCCTTCTTCAGGTTAACTTCGTCGCTCCAGTGGTCGAACATCACGTTAAGATCCCAGATAGCCCCCTGCGCGCTTTTGAAGGCCTTGCTGATCTGGAATTCGCCGCCGTTGCTTTCGTTGCCGAGACGGCCGATCGCCGAGGCGCCGTTATAGGAGCCGTCGACGCCGACATATTTCTGGTCGCCGGTCTGGAAATGGGCGCCATAGCGGGCATAGCCGCTGAACTTGAGGCCGAACGGAATGGCCATATCCGGCGAGGCGGCGGTGGTCTGCGGGTTGGTGATCACGTCGACCTTTTTGTTGGCCGCGGCGTCGATTTTCGCCTGGCGGTCGGCCAGCGCTTTATCAACGGCTTTGGCGACGATGGCGTCGATCTGTTCCTGAGTAAATTCTTGCGCCATTACAGAGGTAAGCGGAAAAAACGCGGCGATAACCGCCATGGTTAATGGAAGCTTTTTTATCATTGTCATGAGTTTCTCAATATAGGTTAATTTTATTCAGACAATAACCAGCCTATTCTGAGCTGACAGAATATGTCGCTATCATCAGAACAAGTTATTTTTTATTTTGTACGGTCACAGAGGCATTACACAATTATCGCTACTTTCCCTCCTTCGTTGGTATTAGACAGACGGTCTTTCGCCACTGACAAAAAAACACAGCACGAACAAATAAACGCTATTTTTCGGCTGCAGGCAGACGGCGTAATACATGCCCCCGCAGGGGCATGTCAGCAAAATTTAACCAAAGATATAGGTATTGACGAGATTTTCGAGTAATTCCTGACGCCCGCTCTGATGCTGCGGATTCAGGTTATGCTGCTCAGCGTACCGGGCAATATTATCCAGCGACATCTGCCCGGTCATAATTTTCTGCCCCAGCTCGCCCTGCCAGCCGGCATAGCGTTTTGCCAGACCCTGATCGAGCTTGCCATCCTCAATCATGCGCGCGGCCAGCTTAAGGGACAGCGCCATCACGTCCATGGCGCCAATATGGCCATAGAACATGTCGTATTTGTCTGTGCTCTGCCGACGAACTTTGGCGTCAAAGTTCAGGCCGCCGGTGGTGAATCCCCCGGCTTTGAGGATCTCGTACATCACCAGGGTATTTTCTTCCACGCTGTTCGGGAACTGGTCCGTATCCCAGCCGAGCTGTGCATCGCCGCGGTTGGCATCAACAGAGCCGAAGATCCCCATCGCGATGGCGCTGGCGATTTCATGGTGGAAAGAGTGCCCCGCCAGGGTGGCGTGGTTGGCTTCAATGTTCACCTTGATCTCATTTTCCAGACCAAACTGCTTCAGGAAGCCATACACCGTCGCGACATCGTAATCGTACTGATGCTTGGTGGGCTCCTGCGGTTTCGGCTCGATAAGCAGCGTGCCGCCAAAGCCAATCTTATGCTTGTGCTCCACCACCATCTGCAGAAAGCGGCCAATCTGCTCACGCTCCTGGCGCAGGTCGGTATTCAGCAGCGACTCGTAACCTTCGCGGCCGCCCCACAGCACATAGTTTTCGCCGCCGAGCTGGTGGGTAGCGTTCATGGCGGTCACTACCTGCGTGGCCGCCCAGGCAAACACCTCCGGATCGGGGTTGGTCGCCGCTCCGGCGCCGTAGCGCGGGTGGGTAAAGCAGTTGGCGGTACCCCACAGCAGTTTCACGCCGGTTTGCTGCTGTTTCTCTGCCAGCACTTCGGTCATCACGGCGAAATTGTGCAGATATTCTTTCAGCGACGCGCCTTCTGGCGAGACGTCGACATCGTGGAAGCAGTAATACGGCACGTTGAGCTTGTAGAAAAATTCAAACGCCACGTCCGCTTTGCGTTTGGCCATTTCCAGCGCATCGCCCGCGGCCTGCCAGGGACGCTCAAACGAACCGGCGCCAAACATATCCGCGCCATTCCAGCAGAAGTTATGCCAATAACAGGCGGCAAAACGCAGATGCTCTGCCATGCGTTTTCCCAGCACGATTTCATCCGGATTATAGTGGCGAAACGCCAGCGGATTATCGGTTTTGGGTCCGGCAAAGCGAACGCGATCTACCTGGTCGAAATAGGTCTGCATGATGAACTCCGAAATTGAGAAACAGGAAAATTAACAACTGTGACACATCGTGTATTCTCATCGTCGGTTGCTCAATTACGTTATTTCACTCAGCGATTGAGAAAATGCTCAAATGTGAGCCATCTCGCAAATAAAACTATTTTAAATATCTCGCTTCGCGCGCGTATAGCGTACACTTCCTGGGGAATTCAGGTATCCATACCAAATTAAAATGCCGGTTTTGTCACAATGCCTGCCTGCCAAAAAATTAGCGGCGGATAACGGTTCAACGCAGGCGATACAGGCCTTTGCTTCGAGGATCACAGAAGTAAAAAAACATAATTACGTAATTTAAAAACGTAATAGATTCTTCCAGGTCAACTGTGTCAGAAAGTGTTTCACCTACACAAAACAAACCGGAGTCTGCTTAGAATGAGTAAAAACATAATGCACAGTCGGCATGATGAATATCATAAATTAACCCGTGGAGAACGAATTGGTTATGGCATGGGCGACTTTGCGCAAAACCTGGTTTTCGGCACAATTGGGGGTTTTCTGGCTTTGCATATGCTGACGGTAAATACCATCAGCACAGCAACGGCAGGCTTTATTTTTCTTTTTGTCCGCATCATTAATGTGTTTTGGGATCCGATGGTCGGAACCTACGTGGATAAAAGAACCTCGAAGGCGGGGAAATATCGCCCCTGGCTGTTACGAGCCGGCGTTCCGCTGGTGATCCTGTCGGCATTACTGTTCGCGCCAATCCCTGGGGTGAAAGGTTCGGTGGCTTTCGCCTTTATTATTTATCTGGCGCTGGACCTGGTTTATTCCTTAGTCAATATTCCCTATGGCTCGCTGAATGCGTCGCTGACCCGCGACCCGGAATCGATCGATAAGCTGACCAGTACCCGCATGATGCTGGCCAATAGCGCCAACCTGCTGGTCTATACCCTGTTCCCGATGTTTGTGCAGATGGCGGCACCGAAAGATCGCAGCCTGAAAGACACCGGCTTTTTTGGCCTTGAGCTGAATCTCGGCAACTATACCGATCCGTCGGCGAACTACGCCTGGTTTGGCGTGTACGCCATCTATATGATCATCGGCGCGGTGGCCCTGTTTATTTGTTATAAATTCACCAAAGAACGCGTTGTCGCGACCGCCGAGCAGACCGCCAACGTCAAAACTACCGACCTTTTCCACGAGCTCAGACATAACCGTCCGCTGGTAATCCTCGGCATGTTCTTTATGCTGGCCTTTACCTTCATGTTCTTCATGAACACCGTTAACGGCTTCTTCAACCAGTTCGTCGTCGGCCATTCCGAATGGATGGGCGCCGTGGGTCTCGTCGCATCTATTCCCGGTATCGCCTTCCCGGTGTTCTGGCCGAAACTGAAAAAAATCTTTGGTAAAAAAGGCTTCTTCCATCTGTTCCTCGCCATGTTCATCGTCGGCGAACTGCTGACCTACGTCTGGTCACGCGAAGGGATGCACGACGCCCTGTGGCTGGCCTACATCGCCACCTTTATTAAACAGTGGGGCTTAACTTCCGCCACCGGCTTTATGTGGGCGCTGGTACCGGAAGTCATCGCGTACGGCGAATTAAAATCAGGCAAACGCAATGCCGCCATTATCAATGCCATTATGGGACTCTTCTTCAAGATCGGCTTCACCATCGGCGGCGCGATCCCGCTGTGGCTGCTGGCGGTGTATGGATTTAATGAAAGCGGCGCCGTGAAGAGCGCCAGCGCCATCGACGGGATCATTATGACCGCGGTGTGGATCCCGATCGCGCTGGCCGCTATTTCGATGGTGATTATCCAGGTTTATCCGATCTCCGATAAACATGTTACCGACATTAACCGTCAGCTGGATGAGATCCGCGTGTAGTTAAAAAAATTATAAATCAGACCGATTCGTCACTTTCCATTTTAAAAGGTGTAATGAAATGTCACTTATTCAAAACCCGATATTACGCGGCTTTAATGCCGACCCCAGTATTATTCGCGTCGAGGATACGTACTATATTGCTAACTCGACGTTTGAGTGGTTCCCTGGCGTGCGTTTACATGAGTCGAAAGACCTGAAAAACTGGAACCTGCTGCCTTCGCCGCTCTCCACCACCACCCTGCTGGACATGAAGGGCAACCCCTCCTCCGGCGGCATTTGGGCGCCGGCGCTCTCCTGGGCCGATGGGCAATTCTGGTTGGTGTATACCGATGTGAAGGTCACCGAAGGCGCCTTTAAAGACATGACCAACTACCTGACCACGGCGAAGGATATTCGGGGGCCGTGGAGCGACCCGATCAAGCTGAACGGCGTCGGGTTTGACGCCTCGCTGTTCCATGACGACGATGGCCGGAAATATATCGTCCAGCAAACCTGGGATCACCGGGAGTATCATCACCCCTTCGATGGCATTACCTTAACGGAGCTGGATACCAAAACGCTGAAGTTAATGCCGGAAACCGCGCGCACCATTTACCGCGGTACCGCCGTGGCGCTGGTCGAGGGGCCGCACCTCTATAAACTGAACGGTTATTACTATCTGTTTGCCGCCCAGGGCGGCACCGTGTTTACCCACCAGGAGGTGGTGGCGCGGTCGAAAACCCTCGAGGCCGACAGCTTCGAAACCGAGCCGGGCGACGTGTTCTTAACCAACGTCGATACCCCGGACAGCTACATCCAGAAACAGGGACATGGCGCGCTGGTCTCCACCCCGGGAGGCGAATGGTATTACGCTTCGCTCTGCGCCCGGCCGTGGAATCGCCCGGGGGAATCCATCTACGACCCGCGCGGCTGGTCAACCCTCGGCCGGGAAACCGCGATCCAGAAAGTATACTGGGACGACGAGGGCTGGCCGCGTATTGAAGGCGGTCACGGCGGGAAAACCTTCGTCGAAGGGCCGAAAGACGCCATCTTCACCGAAAGCGCCAGCGATAATAGCCAGCAGGATGACTTTACGTCGCCAGCGCTCGATCCGAACTGGAATACCCTGCGGGTGCCGTTTACGGCCAAAATGGGCACCACCGGCAACGGCAAATTAACCTTAATCGGCCAGGGTTCGTTAGCCAATACGCATGACCTGTCGCTGATTGCCCGCCGCTGGCAGGCCTTCTATTTTGACGCCGCGGTGAAGGTGAAATTCGAGCCCTTCAGCTACCAGCAGATGGCCGGGTTAACGAATTACTATAACGACCGCCACTGGAGCTTTGTCTTCCTGACCTGGAATGAAATTAACGGCAAGGTCATCGAAGTCGGCGAAAATAACCGCGGGAAATACACGTCGTACCTGAAGGATAACGCCATCAAGGTGCCGGACGGCGTGGAATACGTCTGGTTCCGGACGAAGGTCCGCAAGCAGACCTACAGCTATGAATACAGCTTCGATGGCGTGACCTTCACCGAGATCCCGGTTCAGCTGGATGCCGCGGTACTGTCCGATGACTATGTATTGCAGAGCTACGGCGGGTTCTTTACCGGGGCGTTCGTCGGCCTGGCGGCGGTAGACTACGCCGGGTACGGCACCCAGGCTGAGTTTTATCAGTTCGAGTATCAGGAGCTGGGCGATGCGTTAGCGGCCGATGGCAGCTACAGCTGGGAGGCTGGCGAGACGCGGGATAAGTAAGAGAAAGCTGGCCCACGCTACCGGTGAGGTAGCGTGGGGTTTGTGCTGTGTGTGATGTAATTAAAGCGAGTGCTGTCGGATGTCAGTCTGCGGGGCGCAGCCGGGCCTTCAGCTCTTCGGGAGTAAACGGCGGATCTCGCCGGTGCAGCATTGCATGGCAATTGGGACATACCGGGATCAGATCGGTTTCAGGGTTCAGACGGTAGTCCTGCTTTATCCCGGCCAGCGGAATGAGATGGTGGATATGGATAAAACCCTGGCCGATTTCGCCATAGCGGCTGGCCATATCCAGACCGCATACCTGACACCGGCAGCCGTGCAGGCGAAGCGCCGCCTGACGAGCCTGACGGTCGCGCTCATAGCGATTGACCACCACCTGCATCGCCGCCCCTTCCACGAACTCCATAGTCGTCTGTCCCTCATCGGGGAAAAGCGCAGCCTCGTCATCGCCAGCGCCCTGCGACGCGATCGTAAATCCTTGCTCCAGTAACAGGCGCACGCATTTGGATTTAATCCCCCCGCTGAAATCCGCCGGGGTAAATTCCGTTCCCGTGGCAAGCGTGGCCGCTAACCCGACGATGGCTTTTGAAGGATACCGACGCCCCTCAAACTCGATCTCATACAGACGCGCGCTTTTAAACTGATGCGCAACGCCTGCATCGTAAGCGCGAATGGCAGCGATGATGCATTCCCTGGATAAATGGCCCGGTAGTTTTTTCATAAGACATAGCTATCTGATGGCGCGAAGCTTGAGTATAAATAGAAAGCTATGGGCTTTTCGAACAAATAACTAGCAGTGATAGTTAAATCGCGATCCACGTAGAACCGCCGCATCTGGTGGGTTGATCGGCAAGGATTTTGCGAGCATCATCGCATTTATTTAGCTGCCACTGTAACGCTATGCCCTCCAGCACGACCCTGCAACACGCGATCGAGAACATCACTATCTGGCGCAAAGGCGAACAGCGTGCGCCGCATAAGCCACTGTTGCTGCTGTACGTCCTCTCACAGTACCAGCGCGGCCATGCGCGGATGTTCGACTACGCCTCGGAGATACGCGATGAGCTGCATAGCCTGCTGGAACGCTTTGGCCCGCAGCGCCGCCAGTACCGGCCGGACATGCCCTTCTGGCGCCTGAAAGGCGACGGCTTCTGGGAGCTGCACAACAGCGAACAGTGCTCAACCCAGGGCAGCCGACAGCCGCCCGGCAAAGAGCTGGAGCTCTGCCACGTCGCCGGCGGCTTTGATGAGCCGCATTTTGCGCTACTCAACAGAAATAAGAAGCTGATCAATACCCTCGCCCATCAGATCCTCGAGGCGCACTTTCCGGAGAGTATTCAGGAAGAACTGGCAGAAGAGATGGGGTTTGATCTGCTGCCGATCCGCAAAGAGCGCGACCCACATTTTCGCCAGCAGGTGCTGCGCGCCTATAACTATGAGTGCGCGATCTGCGGCTTCAATATGCGCCATGATAATACCTCCGTCGCTCTGGAAGCGGCCCATATCAAATGGAAGCAGCACGGCGGCCCCTGCGAAATCCCTAACGGCCTGGCGCTCTGCGCGATTCACCATAAGGCTTTTGATAAAGGATCCATTGGTCTGGATGAGGATATGCGCATCCAGGTTTCGCCAGCGGTGAACGGCGGGGGCATTGTTGGCAGGCTGTTCTGGGATTTTGATGGTAAGCCGATTACCTTGCCGCAGGGGAAAGCATGCCATCCGCATGAAGGGTTTGTGGCATGGCACCGGCGGGAGGTGTTCAGGGGGTGAGGGGGTATGGTGATAAGCGGGTTTCGATGCTACCTTCTCGCTCCTGAACATCAACAGATCTTTTCGTGTCTGCGCCACCATCGTCTTTAAGACACATATACGGAGGAATTGGCATCTCATTTGCTCCTTATCGTTGAAATTAACTGCAATGTCATAATGTAAAGCACAGCTGAAAGGAATATCACTATTATCAGCGATATATAAAAGAAAGTGTCATACATCGTATCGGCATTCACAATCCCGAATAAGAAGTGGCAAATATCTCTTGCGATATCATAATCGAGATAGATTTCCGGTCTTGGAAGTGCACGTCCCAGAACCAAAAACAGCAATATAAAATAAATAATCTTACTGATTTTACGAGCAAACGTTATTAGAGCCACTGGCAACAACCTCCACCCAACCGCGAGCCATCAGGGAACGCATGCAGGGAACCTGTACTAACGATGTATTCATAAGCGCATTTCGGATCATGGCAAAATCAGAATTATGGGTGATAGTAATACAACCCTCGGAAACCGTACCCGGATGCAAACGGAAGTTACCAAGTTTCACACCCTCTACCCACGTCTCATCGTCAATTCCGCGGTCGTCACGCCATAATGCAAACCAATCGCTTTTCCCCCGCCGTAGTTCGCGGCAGGACGTAATGAAACGATTGGTGTTAGCCCTGCTTTTATTTATTTTCAAACACTTGGCTATAGCCCCCGCTCTCACGCCGGAAGCGGATATCACTCTGGTGAATCCGTCAATGTTTGCTCGTGAAGGATATCGACGGCACAACATGATGCTGTCGATGTGTTCACATAAACCGCCTGTTCATGAGTCATAACCTGTTTCTGCCATGGACAAGTCGGAGAAAATATATATAAACTGATAATTTTAACATCCAAGTTTATGCGTATCCAATCACTAATCTAATATTTATACGCGCTTTATCATTTATTGAATTAATACTTCTCACATCAAGATAATTCATTATAATAATTTACCAAAAACTGATATACAATGATGTTTTACACCTTATTGAAACCAATGATTCAAAACCATTTTACAATACAATCTGTAACAATTAGATTATAGTAACATTTATCAATTTATTTATTCTCTTATAAATTATCATCGATTGTCTCTTGAAAAAGTGATGTAAATTTTCAGTCGTTTATTCAAACATAGGATAGCTATATGGCAGACATAGAAGGGATAGCTCGGAAGATATATGACATCATTATTTCTCCTGATACAGTTACAGGACTTATCAATGGCGGATTATCTGTTCCTTTAGATTATGGTTATCTGATTTACGGTATCTTTGATACGGATACAAGATATGAACGTGAAACAGAAAGAATCCGTATGATGACCGCGATAAGACATGACATCCTTAACTATGAAAATATCGTTAATGCAGTTAAATTAATCCTTCAGTTATTTAATAAATATCTATCCGAATCAGAACAAGATAGAATATACAGAAGTGTAGTTACCTCTATCGTGGGTAGAATCTCTACGAATATTATCGCATCGAACATCGCTAAAACCGTTATAGAAAAAACGTCATTTACTTATGTAGTATTTAAGGGGAAAGGGAATCCAATAGCCTTTTTAAGTACTATCCTCTTGTTTGGTGGAATGGCAGAGCGTTCCATCAGGACCTCTGATAAACTCAGGAATGAAGCGCCCGAGGTATACTCGTTATTAAGACCCCGCGATTATGATCTGCTTTATTTCTTATTTGCCGATGCGGTACAACCTTTTGTGGATGCCATCCATGCAGAATACACTGAGGGCAACTCCGTGTTCGATAAGATTATGAAAAGAGTGGAAGAACATTTAAATACGAATGCTAAGGCTGGGTGATATGAAAAAAATCATCACGCCACTCGTCGATATAGTTCTCTGCACCTCTATTATTACCACATGCTTTATTTGCCTGACTGAGTTTAATAACTGGCAGAATAAAATAATCGCAGTGACGATTATAATCGGTAGCGCTTATATCATCGCCATTGCATTGAATAGATTACTGGGAACAAAGATAGGTGTGTTAAGCGGTATTTTTAATTTACTATCAGGCCCACTATTAATTATTGGTGCTATTGTTTGCATAGCCTTACTTGACCCGTGGCCGGTTAAGGTTATTGGTCTGTTTTTATGGGTCATTATAATGTTTTGTTTACCTTCATTTATAAATAGAGATAAGGAATAATCATGTCAAATCCAGCATATCTTTGGCTAACCGATACAAACGGCTCCCCTATAACTGGTAGTTCTCTCGTTACAGGGCGTATTGGCGCTATTGAATTAAAAGCGGTAACGCACCACCTATCCATTCCTGTGGATGGAAACACCGGAAGATTAACAGGAACCAGAGTACATACGCCTATTACGGTACAGAAAGATTTTGATAAAACAACGCCCCTTTTATACAAAGCGCTGAGTGAGAACCAAACATTAAAGTCGGCAATCATAAAGATGTATCAGATCCTTGATGCAGGTGTTGAAAACGAATATTTTAATATTATATTAGAGAATGTAAAAGTAACCGGAATTACCCCCAACTTATTTCCTGATTCTGGTACAGGTACGCACAGCGAGACGATTCAGTTAAGTTATGAGGCCATCACCTGGAAACATTGCGATGGGAATATCATTTACAAAGATTCCTGGAACCACAGGGCAACGGCATAAATTCCCCTTAGACTAAAGGCCATTCAAAAAAGTGGCCTTTTATAAGTTTAACTGATGATTTAAACCACCCTCGCCAAACAAGCCATCCAAATGCAACCGCATGGTTTGGAGGCATAGTATCTTGAAGCTATACCTCCTTGAGTAGCGCTAAATTAATTCAACACATTCGATACCTGCATTGCTTTAAGCCCCCTATAACTTCCGCTGTTCCAGGCTGGAATAAATCGTTTTAATTTCCGCTTGTAAGCTTTCGCCACGGTATACCATCGACGTATCGTATCGTTTGTACTTCTCATCACGCGTAGCGCTAAACCAGTTGAACGATCCTATGCACAGCAGCCCTTCATCACCAATCACGATTTTACTGTGAACACGGTTGACCAACATAGTCACAATGCCCAGCGCATTTAGTTTTTCCACTGCATCATTAAGGCGCTGCTGTTTTGCTTTGCGCTTTTCATAACTGACGTCTTGGGTATTAAAGCTTTTATCCGTTACAACAGTAATGTCGATACCACGAGCACGAGCCTGGATCATTGATGTCAGAAAACCGGTTTGTTCCAATTTTTCCCAGGTCAGCCAAGGGGAAACAATAGTAATACTTTTACCAATAGCATCAAAAGTCTGATTCAGGAAAACATCATGCTCCTCAACACCGTGCAAGGTAGAGATCTGTGTTTGCGCTGTATTAAGATCCTGGCGTTCTTTATACTCAAACTGCAGTGCATTATTATCGGATGCAAACAGGTATTTTGAAAGCAACCCTCTCGGCGAAGAAGCGGGCTGAATCTCAAACAGGTCCATATCGCCAAAGACCAAAAAGCTATCTTTAGCACGTGAAACGGCAACGTTCAGCATGCTGCTGTCTCTATCAATAAATCCGCCATCTTCATGTTTCGAATACACAGGAGAGAACAGCACAATTGCCCGTTCCGCCCCCTGCAATGAATGAACCGTGCCCACTGTCAGCGAATTTTCATCGCCACTACAATTGATATCCAGCTTAAGTAATGACGATTTAATCGCACTGACCTGCGCCGAAAATGGTGTCACAATGCCGACTAATTCATGTAACGGTTTACTGTAGTGATGCTCAATCTCTTCTTTGTGCGCTGCAAGCCATGCAGCAATCGTCCTCGCTTCAAAGTCGTTATAACGACTTCCACCATTGGCCTGCATACCTTTACCATCTATATGCAGATAGCCCATTGCAGGGAATATTGTCCCTTTTTCTTCCCCTCGTTTGGGCTGCAACTTACCGTGATAACTAAGGGTGTTACAGTAGCCAATGATGTTATCGAAGCAGCGACGGTGTTCGTACAAATACATCCCCCGCGCCAGATCCGGATCGTACTGGTAGCGCGAGTTAAACTGCGCAATCTTCATAACGCTGCCGGATGCAGCGCTCTTTCCTGATTCACACACCAAAGCATAAGCTTCAGTAAGTTCTTCCTGAGAACCTTCTGGAAGGATATGCTCCTCAACCATATTGCCAATATCAATACAAGGCAGGCTGTTCCAGATAGGCGCAATCTGTTCTGTGTCGCCAATTACCAGAGCTTTCTTCGCCAGTGCGAAAGAAGCTGCAGCAACCTCAGGAAGCACCTGCCCCGCTTCATCCACGATCAACAAATCGGCGAAGTTATATAAATAACCATTATCATACTTCTTACCGCTAACATGTTCTCTGATAAGCATATGATGAGGAAGCATAAAGGAGGTCATGACGACACAAGGGGTGAGCTTCATTCTTCGCAGCCAGCGGGCTTTAATAGTCTTCGCCCCTTTGCGACCTTTTTCTTCTTGAAGGTTATCGATATTCGCCATATCCATCAGCCACCGACCTTCCCAGTAATGCGTCGCCAGCAAAAACGCCGGGAAACGGAGCTGTGTATCGGCAAGCTCATCGGCTTCGCTCAGATTCAGCTCCCTCTCGCCTGCATAACCCAGCGAATGGGTTATCTCGCACCAACGGATGACTGCTTCACTTTCACGTCGGGAAATGTCCTCAGCGTGATCAATTTGCTGTTGGTACCCGGCCTGTTCTTTATGAGCTTGCTCAATCAATCCATCGATAAAGGCATCAATTCCATCAGGCTGAGATCCCTGGAATGCTGTCATTCTTTCGCCAAACGTAGCGTCCAAAAACAGCTTCATTTGATAGTGACGCTTAGTACGAACGGCGGGAAGCCAGGAGAAGAGAGTGAACATGATCGACTCTCCGGCTCGATATTGTTCCCACTGTTTTTTGCCCTGCGTTAATAGCGAGATTTCATTGGTGCTATTAAGCAGTAACGTTCTCTTATCCTGAATATACTGTTCGAGATCGTCACTGACGGCATGCCGCTCCTGACGGATTGCGTTCAGGTCATCCCATGCAGGCTCGATTTGCTCAAGCTCTGCAGAGAGTTCAACCAAACGCTGATGCAGGAGATCCACAACCTGTTCAGGTGAATGACATTCCTCATTCGGAAAAGCTGCCCTTGCCTTTTCAAGGAAGAAGCACCGGGCATCTTCAACATATTCAAGGGATTCAACACCGTTAAAAAAGGCTTCCGTCTGGTATTTTTTTACCGCCTCGGCTCTTCGTCCCGAAGACGGGAAGTAAGCGCCAAAGCTTTTTACATCTGGTAACCAACGCCCGGCCATAGGCCCGGTACCGATAGAAAAATCTTTGCCGAAGGCCTCGATAATGTTGGTAACGGCCTGATTATTGGTTGATGTCGCAACCACCACCGGTGGTTCAGTTTTGTTTAAAGCTGCTCTCGCCCACTCAGTAGCGATGATGGAGAGAACCAGAGTAGTTTTCCCGGTACCCGGAGGACCATTTACGGCAAGAATATCGCCGGGCTGTTGAGTGAGGTAATGGCTCAGGGCATCGCGCTGCGCGACAGCCAGCGGAAACTTATCACCGGAGTGTCCCAGACGCTCACTAAACATGGCATTACTGGCGAGGAGCGGCTCAACAGGAGACTTCTCTTTCGAAGCAAAGCGCGCCAGCAATGGCACCTCTTTTTTGCACGTCAGCAAATGATCGTACATAGACAGGATATGGATTCTGGCCCCTCCAGGCTGGTTGGCTTTAATAATGTAGCCATAGCCAGCTGGTTCATATTGCTCAGGTGATGCGAGCCATTTGCCAGCAACATGTTTTAAAAGTTCATCTGAATCTTTAAGATACTTTTGCCACCACTGCTGATAACGAGCATATCGTCCCTCTCGTTGTTCATCAGTCTCCTCACGCAGCTCATCCTCATTACCGGGACCAAAAGTGATTGAATCATGCGTGGTTCTGTACTTGTCATATTCCGCCATCTCACCAATAGAAAAGGTACCTTTGGGGAGCGGTTCGAGCAGGTCACGGGGAATGGTGGCTGGCGATGTAGGGAATAAAAAGCCTTCGCGGTTGAGGAGTGCAGCGGTAACCAAAGGTGTAACAATATCAGGAGCACCAGCAGTCCGCGCCTTGCCATGCTTTAACAGGCGGATCCATACCTCTGGCCGTAACAGCACCTCGACGGTCTTGACCTGGGTGTCTTCACCATTGAAGAATGATTCCACAATATCTTCACCCAACCTCCCCCTATCGACGTTCGTCCATTTCGTAAATGATTCATCCTTACTACGCTCAAATGCCCCTTTTCCAGACTCGGCATCTGCTAAGGTATTACGCCAATATGAAGTGAATCCCTGTGTATTACTGTCCATTCCCCATCCCGTTACTTAAATGAGACAATTGATGTTGTCGTATAAATTCATCATGGTTAAACATTGTCCACGATGCGAGGGGGATCGCAAGAATTGTTTGTATCACTAAACATGGCGTGCCACTTTACATATCGACGGCTACTGAACGGGTATTCTCAATTTTTAAAATGCTGTTTGTCATATTTCTGATGCTATAAATGAGGATAGGAATTGTCCTCCTGATACTGGTCATTTCTTTGTCCCTTTCCGGTTGCGATAGTCCCTGTAGCAGGTATTATTTTGCGTACTACGTTCCAAAACGGTTTTTGCCGGAGCACTTTGCTCCATGGCCGCAATCTCTTCCGAGGGCTTCATGACTAACACTAACTTTTCTCAAACGGCTGCGTTTATCTGGTCGGTGGCCGATCTGCTGCGCGGTGATTTCAAACAGTCTCAGTACGGGCGCGTGATCCTGCCCTTCACGCTGCTGCGTCGTCTTGAGTGTGTGTTAGCGGAAACCAAAGATGCGGTGGTGGCGAAATATGATGAATTAAAAACCAGCACACTGCCGGAAGATGCCAAAGAGAAGTTTCTGCTGCGCGCCAGCGAGCTTTCCTTCTTCAACACCTCGAAGATGGATCTTGGCAAGATGGGGCAGAACGACATCAAAGCCAACCTGGAAAGCTACGTACAGGCGTTCTCCCCGGATGCCCGTGAGATCTTCGAACACTTCAAATTCAGCGAGTTTGTCGGCTTGCTGGAAGATGCCAACCTGCTGTTTAAAGTGGTGAAGAAATTCGCCACCACCGATTTGAGCCCGAAAGCGATTTCCAACTATGAAATGGGCCTGGTGTTTGAAGAGCTTATCCGTCGTTTCGCGGAAAGCTCCAACGAGACCGCCGGTGAGCACTTCACCCCCCGCGATATCGTGCGTCTGACCACTTCGCTGGTGTTTATGGAAGATGATGAAGCCCTGACGCGGCCAGGTATCATCCGCACCATTTACGATCCGACGGCCGGGACCGGCGGTTTCCTCTCTTCAGGCATGGAATATGTGCACGAGCTAAACCCTAACGCGGTGATGCGTGCCTTTGGCCAGGAGCTGAACCCGGAATCCTACGCAATCTGTAAAGCCGATATGCTGATCAAAGGTCAGGACGTCAGCCGTATTAAGCTGGGGAACACCCTCTCTAACGACCAATTGCCGCTGGATCAGTTCGACTACATGCTCTCTAACCCACCGTTTGGCGTGGACTGGAAGAAGATTGAGGGCGAGATCAACGACGAACATACGCAGAAAGGCTTTAACGGCCGCTTTGGCCCGGGCCTGCCGCGTGTATCCGACGGCTCGCTGCTGTTCCTGATGCACCTGATCAGCAAAATGCGCGACAACCACAATGTGGATGGCACCGTGAGCAACGGCGGGCGTATCGGGATTATCCTTAACGGTTCGCCACTGTTTACCGGTGGTGCGGGCAGCGGTGAGAGCGAAATCCGTCGCTACATTCTGGAAGCCGATTTGCTGGAAGGTATCGTCGCGCTGCCAACGGACATGTTCTACAACACCGGCATTGCCACCTACGTCTGGATCCTCTCCAACAAAAAAGCGCCTGAGCGTAAAGGCAAAGTACAGCTGATTGATGGCACCAACCTGTGCGGCAAGATGCGTAAATCGCTGGGTTCCAAGCGCAACCTGATGGGCGATGACGATATCAAATTGATTACGCAGACCTTCGGTGATTTTAAGGTAGTGGATGCCACCCCCCTGGAAGAACTGGGGCTGGAAAAAGCCGCCGAGCAAAAATCTAATCGTGGTCGTCAGTCCGCAACTACTAAAACCGAAGCGCCGAAAACCTTCGCCAGTAAAATCTTTAACAGCACCGACTTTGGCTATCGCCGCCTGACCATTGAACGCCCGCTGCGGTTATCCGCTCAGGTGACGGATGAAGCGATTGCGACTCTGCGCTTTGCGCCGAAGCCGTTTAACGCGCCGATGGAACGCCTGTATGAAGAGTTCGCGTCCCAGTGGCAGGAGGACACCTATGGTGATTTCTCCGAGCTGGAAGCCGAAGCGCGCGCCATCATCAAAGCTGAATTTGCCGAGCTGAAAGAGAAGCAGATCAAAGACCTGCTCGACTGCAAACTGTGGCTGGCACAGCGCGCCTTAATGGAAAAAGCGCAGCAGATTCAGGCAGCTCTGGGTGCGCAGGCGGGTGGCAAAACGCTGGTGAGCAATGACTTCAACCAGTTCCAGCTGACTCTGAAAGGGGCCATTAAAACGGCTGGCGTAAAGCTGGATGCGAAAGAGAACAAACAGTTTATCGATGCTATCACCACCAAAAACCCGGATGCCGAGCCGGTGGTGAAGAAGGTGCTGAAAGAAGCCGCTCAGCCGCTGTACGGTGCATTTGAATACAAAGGTAAAGTGGTGGAGTTCGAACAGGACGGAGACCTGCGCGATAACGAGAACGTGCCGCTGAACCCGGCAGTATCTACCAGCGACCTGATTGAAAACTACTTAAAAGCGGAAGTACTGCCGCATGTGAATGACGCGTGGATCAACGCCGATAAGCGCGATGCGAAAGATGGCGAGGTGGGGATTGTCGGTTATGAAATTCCGTTTAACCGCCATTTCTATGTCTATCAGCCGCCGCGCCCACTGGAAGAGATTGATGCCGATCTGGACGCAGTCAGCGCCGAGATTATGAAGCTGCTACAGGAGGTACATTCCTGATGGCTAAGTATAAGGCGTATCCGGAGTATAAGGATTCTGGGGTTGAATGGCTGGGAGAGATTCCCACTCACTGGATTTGTACCCAAGTAAAATATGGGTACGATATTACTTTAGGGAAAATGCTTCAGAAGAACAAATCATCCTCAAAGGATGAATTAAAACCATATCTTAAAGCACAGAATATACAACCAACAGGTATTGATCTGAGCGTTGTTGATAATATGTGGTTTTCTCCTGATGAGAAAAGTAAATTACTTTTGAAAAACAATGATGTTTTAATTAGTGAAGGCGGTGATGTTGGTCGCTCTGCACTTTGGCAGGGACAACTAGATGAGTGTTACATACAAAACGCCATTAATAGAGCAAGAGCGATCAATGGTAATTCGCCATATTTTCTCAATTACTGGATGATTTATTTAAAATCCGCTGATTTCATCAATACATTATGTAATAAAGCTACAATTGCTCATTACACAGCTGAGAAAGTTGAAACATCACCACTATTATTACCTGATTCTGATGAACAATTACACATCAGTTTATTCCTCGCTCACGAAACCGCAAAAATCGACAACCTGATCGAGAAGCAACAGCAACTTATTGAGCTACTAAAAGAAAAGCGTCAGGCCGTGATTAGCCATGCTGTCACCAAAGGGCTAAACCCTGATGTGCCGATGAAAGATTCTGGTATTGAGTGGTTGGGAGAAGTACCGGAGCATTGGGTGGGTAGTTCTTTAAAATATATGGCGAAAGTAATTGACTGCAAACATATTACAGCTGAATTCTCTGATGTAGGTATTCCTGTTGCTAGTATTAGTGAAGTAAAAAGCTGGTTTGTAGATTTATCTACCGCGAAATTAACAAACGAAAAAGACTATTTATTACTTATTGATGGCGGTAGGAAACCTGTTTGCGGCGATATAATATACAGTAGAAATGCGACTGTGGGAGAGGCTGCAATTGTCAGTGACAACATGCCTGATTTTGCAATGGGGCAGGATGTTTGCTTAATAAAAACTAATCAAAAAGTTATTCCGGAGTTTATTCTTTACACTTTAAAATCTGATATCATTGCCCAACAGTTAAATCTTGCAATGATAGGCTCCACATTTAAACGAATTAATGTGGATGATATTAGGAATTTTTCGATCGCCATACCACCTAAAAATGAGCAAGTACTCATTGTCAAAACGCTAATGGGGAAACTGGAAAAATACGATCGAATCATATCAAATGCCGTTGACGTAATCACATATATGCAGGAACGCCGCACTGCCCTGATCTCCGCTGCAGTCACCGGAAAAATCGACGTTCGCGACTGGGTTGCCCCCGACACGCAGAACGTTGAGGAGCCACAGGAGGCAACCGCATGAGCATGGATAGCACCAAAGAGCTGATTTTCCAGAATGACATAATCGCTCAAATGGAAGCAAAAGGCTGGATGTGTGGCAAAACCGACGGCTACGATCGCGAACGTGCGCTGTATTCCCAGGATGCATTGACCTTTGTGCAGACCACGCAGCCGCAGGAGTGGGAGAAGTTTGCCAAAATTTATCCTACCGATACCGAGCGTCATTTCCTTGATGCTCTGGTGGCACAGCTAAAAAAGGCGGATATCAACGCTACCGATATGCTTTCACGCACTTACGGCACGCTCGGCGTGCTGCGTCATGGTATCAAAAGCCATAACGCCCGTTTTTCCCTGTGCCAGTTTAAGCCGGAACATAACCTCAATCCGGAAACCCTGACTCGCTATAAACAGAATATCTGCCGCATCGTACCGGAGCTGATTTACAGCCCGAATGCGTCGAACGCCGCATTTGAAGAAACGGGTATAAAAGCGAAAAAATGGCGTATCGACCTAGTGTTGTTCGTCAATGGCTTGCCGGTAGCGACGCTGGAACTGAAGTCTGAATTTAAGCAGACGGTGCAAAACGCCATCACGCAATATAAGAAAACGCGTTTGCCCAAAGATCCTGGCACCAATAAGCCTGAGCCGCTGCTGACCTTTAAACGCGGGGCGCTGGTGCACTTTGCCGTCAGCCAGTATGAAGTGTTTATGGCCACCAAACTCGATGGCGATAAAACCTTCTTCCTGCCGTTTAACAAAGGCACCCATGACGGCGGCGCGGGGAATGATATTCCGGAAGATGCCAACGACTACGCCACCACCTATCTGTGGAAAGAGGTGCTGCAGCCGGACAACCTGCTGAAAATTCTCGCCAGTTTTGTGCATCTGCAAATCGTCGAAAAAGAAAACGCCGTTGGCCTGAAGTACAAGAGCGAGAGCCTGATTTTCCCGCGCTACCATCAGTGGGATGTGGTGAATAAGCTGATCACCGCCGCCACGGTGGAAGGGACCGGCAATAAATATCTGATCCAGCACAGCGCGGGGTCGGGCAAATCGAACTCCATCGCCTGGACGGCCCACCAACTTTCCCGCCTGTACGATGAAAATGGCGAGAAGCAGTTCCACTCGGTGATTGTGGTGACAGACCGCACCGTGCTTGACGATCAGCTGCAAGACACCATCTATCAGTTTGAGCATCAGGATGGCGTGGTCGGGCGTATCAATAACAAAGAAGGCGATGGCTCAAAATCGGAGAAGCTGGCCAGCGCGCTGGAAAACTCGCAGCCAATCATTATCGTCACTATTCAGACCTTCCCATTTGTCCTGAAGGCGATTGAAAACAGTGTCAGCCTCAAGCAGCGCAAATACGCGGTAATCGCCGATGAAGCGCACTCCTCGCAGAGCGGCTCTACCGCGCGTCAGCTGAAAGAAGTGCTGATGACCGAAGAAACGGATGACGATGTGGAGATGTCTTCAGAAGATATTCTGGACGCCACCGTCGCCGCGCGTAAAGGCAGCAACAACCTCAACTATTACGCCTTCACCGCCACGCCAAAAGCCAAAACGCTGGAGCTGTTTGGCCGTCGCCCGAATCCGCAAGAACCGGCTTCAAAAACCAATAAACCTGAAGCGTTCCACGTTTACTCCATGCGTCAGGCCATCGAAGAAGGCTTTATTCTTGATGTCCTGAAGAACTACACCAACTACAAAGTGGCGTATAAGCTGCTGCAAAAGCTGGACGATCCTGACCGGGAAGTGGACAGCAAAAAAGCGAAGATCAAACTAAACCAGTGGGTCTCGCTGCACGATCATAACGTGTCGCAGAAAGTGAAGGTGATCGTTGAGCACTTCCGCAAGCATGTAATGCACTTACTGGCTGGTCAGGCGAAAGCGATGGTGGTGACCAGTTCACGTAAAGCGGCGGTACGCTACAAGCTGGCGTTCGATAAATATATCGCCGAGCAAAAGTACGACAAGATCAGCGCCATGGTGGCCTTCTCCGGGGAAGTGGAATTCCATGAAGATGACCACAACAGCCTTGCGCTGCTTAACCAGAAGTTCACCGAGATCAATATGAACCCCGGACTGAAGGGCCGGGATATGCGTAAAGCGTTTGATACCGACGACTACCAGGTAATGCTGGTGGCTAACAAATTCCAGACCGGTTTTGACCAGCCCAAGCTGTGCGCCATGTATGTGGATAAAAAGCTGGGCGGCGTGGAGTGTGTACAGACGCTGTCGCGCCTGAACCGTACCTATCCAGGGAAGGCGCAGTCCGGAACCTTTGTGCTCGATTTCTACAACGAACCTGAAGAGATTTTGGGTGCTTTCCAGCCGTACTACCAGACAGCGGAACTGACCGATGTCAGCGATCCGCAACTCGTCTTTGAGCTTTATGAAAAACTGCGCACCAGCGGCATTTTCCTGTGGAACGAAGTGGAGCAATTCTGCGAGGCGTTTTTTAGCAAAAACAAATCCAACGCGGCCATTAGCAATATCTGCAAACCTGCGGTGGAGCGCTGGAAGCATCGCTACACCTCGGCGATTGATGCGTATGTGCTGGCTAAAGAGATGTTTGAACGCACGAAGAAGACCGGCGACGTTGTGCTGATCACCAATGCGGAAAATACCTTTAAGGACTGCGAGAAAGAAAAAAGTAAGCTGGATATCTTCAAGAAGGATCTCGGTAGCTTTGTCCGCTTTTACGAGTTTATGTCGCAAATAGTCGATTACGACGACAAAGACCTGGAAAAGCTGAGCCTGTTTGCCCGTCATCTGCGTCCGTTGCTGCATGAACAACGTATCGAAGAAGATGAGATTGATTTAAGCAATGTGGAGATGAGCCATTATCGCCTGTCGAAACTTCACGAGCAGCACCTGAAGCTACAGGAAGATGCAGCGGAATACAAAATCACCCCAGGGAATGATGTTGGAACGGCCAAGCCGAAGGATAAGAAAGAAGAGTTTCTGTCGAATATCCTGGCTCGACTGAATGAGCTGTTTGTCACCGATAATCTCACCGATAAAGACATGATCAACTATGCCTTCGCGGTGCGCGACAAGCTGTCAGAAAACCAGGCGGTGATGACCCAGATTGCTAACAATACGCGCGAGCAGGCGATGCTGGGCGATTTCCCAAAAGCCATTGATGATGCCGTCATGGACAGCAATGAGGCACAGCAGGAGATGATGGTGCAATATCTCTCTAACCCTGAACTGGCCAAGGGCTTTGCTCGGGTGGTGTTTGATATGTTGAAAGGGGCTTAACGCTTTTTCATCAAGGAGTGGTGTAGGAAATGCTGAATTCTCTCGAGATATACCAGGCGTTGAATGAATTGGGTTATCGTCTTGAGTCTGGAAAATTCGAGCCAAGCTATGCTTCTGAGCATGCGCTCGGGAATGGAAAGTATCTGTATGTCAAACGCCGTCAGGACGGTGTGGTTAACAAGAGCCCATTGGTTCTTGCACCAGAAACCCTGGCCTTAAAAGCGGAAATCGATCGCATTTCGGGTATCCACTGCCTGTGGGAAAAAGTAAAAAGCACCAGCTACCGCCGTTATCCGAAAGATAATGGTACATCCCAATATGGTTTCGCGGCTGATGTTGAGTCAGTTGAAGCGTTGCAGGCGCTGGTGGCTTTGCTGGGTGGTCAACCAGCTATAACTCCCCAAACCGGACTAATAAGAGACAACGAAAATAAGGAACAATCATTAATGTATCCCTTAAACCAAATTCTCTTCGGGCCCCCCGGCACAGGTAAAACCTACTCTACGACCGAAATGGCAGTAAAAATCGCCGATAATGCGTGGTACCAACAGGCTACGCGCGAACATCATGGCAATGACTTACGGGAGTTGGTAAAAGAACGCTATAAGTTGTTGGTAGAAAAGCAGCGCATTATGTTTACCACCTTCCACCAGAGCTTCTCCTATGAAGATTTTATCGAAGGGATCCGCGCGACCACTGATGAAACATCGGGTGCGCTTCGCTACGAAGTAGTGGATGGTATTTTTAAACAGCTGTGCCTGAATGCTGAAGTTAAAACACGTGGTAGTTCAAACCAGTCATTGTCCTTGAATGGGAGACGGATTTGGAAAATGTCTCTCGGGAATACGCTTGACGGAGAAGATTATATTTTTGATGAATGCCTTGCGAATAATTATATTCTATTAGGTTGGGGGGATAATCTTGATTTTAGTGGCTGCACAACAGCTGCTGATATCCGACTGCGCATCGATGAAGCGAGTGATAATCTGGTTGAGCGAAGTGAATACATGCTGACTGCGGTCAATATGTTTAAAAACATCATGCAAAATGGTGACATAGTTATTATTTCCGATGGCAACCATAAATTTAGAGCCATTGCCGAGATCGCTGGCGATTATCAATTCTTACCTAATGATGAACGCGTCGGCTATCATCAAATGCGTAAAGTCAACTGGCTACGAACCTATTCTCCGAGTTTACCGAAAGAACAGCTTTTTTTAAAAGCACTTTCACAGATGACATTATATGAGTTGAGGGATACCTCAATTGACAGGGAAAAACTGTCTCAACTACTGGCTCCGGTTGAAACAACTGATAATCAAGCATTGCCGCACGTGCTCATCATCGATGAAATAAATCGCGGTAATATTGCCCGCATTTTTGGTGAATTAATTACTCTGCTGGAACCCGATAAGCGACAGGGTGCCGAAGATGCCCGCACTTTAGTATTACCTTATTCTAAGCAGCTGTTTTCCGTGCCTAAAAATGTCTATGTAATTGGCACTATGAATACTGCTGATAAGTCGTTAATTCAGATGGATCTGGCGTTAAGGCGCCGTTTTAGCTTTACAGAAATACCTGCAAAACCGGAGTTGTTAGTAGGGATCACTGCGTATGGCGTTGATGCCGCACAGTTGCTAACGCGTATTAATCAGCGTATCGAAGCGCTACTGGATAGTGAGCATATGATTGGTCATGCTTACTTTATGCCACTAAAGAAATTAGACAATAACGCCGACCGCGAAGCCTGCCTTGCCAGCATCTTCCATGACAAAATCATTCCCTTGCTGAGAGAGTATTTCTTTGATGATTATGAGCGTATCGGTTGGGTGCTTAATGACTCGGTAAAAGCGAAAGAAAACCGTTTTATTCTGTTACAGCAGTCAGCACAACTACCATCACTTTCTGCACTATTTCCGAAAGATATTGCGGATAGTTTGTCTGACAGACGCTTTCGTATCAATGAACATGCTTTCGCGTCGGCAGAAGCTTATCAGGGTATTGTGGCATGATGATCCAGGTCCGGGAATATGCTCTGCTGACTTGTGATAACGCTCAACCAGCCAGTATGGATTTGGGAATAGTTTCTGAGGCAACCTTTTCCTGGCTTGAGCAATTGCAACACCAGTGGCGTGGTTCTTCGCAAATTCTCAGCCGGGAAGGAAAGCGGTTTTTGCGTTTGGGAAACTATGTCGGTTATCTACAATCCCCGAATGGCGAGTCAATTGAAATTCTGCCTAAAACCACACTTGAAGCTCCAGCTGAGGTAGTCCCTCTACGTCAACTTTTACGCCGAATGCTAAGCGCCTCTTTAGGGATTACGCCTCGTGAGGCAAATCAGGCTGCATTGCAACGTAGCGATCAGCCTCTACATGAATGGATAATCAGTGAGTTTTTGCGGCATCTTGCTGATTTAGTACGCAAAGGAATTCGTTTCGATTATCACCTCAATGAGGATGAACATAGTGCGTTCATCCGCGGTCAATTGAATGTCACTGCGCAAATGAGAATGCCTCCGGGCAGAGGCGCTCGTTTTCATGTGCGCTATGCCGAGTTCTCCCCTCAGCGCATCGAGAACCGTCTGCTACGGACGGCTTTGGATTGGTCGCTTAAAATGGCCAGGCAAGGACAGAGCTGGAGGCAGGCAAATTCTCTAAGCCATCAACTGGAAGACATATTGCCTATTTGTGGCAGTACAACACAGCTAATGAGGCAATGGAGCGATGGTAAATATCTCTTCGGATATCGCGCTATAAAACCGTGGTGCCAGCTCATTCTTGAACAGATGAATCCAGATTTTCAATTTGGATCGCATCAGGGAATCTCTTTGTTATTTCCTATGGAGAAGTTATATGAGGGCTGGGTAGGATGCGGTCTGGCTGGGGCATTGCATCACGATCACCGGCTCATAGAACAAACCAAGAGCCAGTACTTGTTGGAGCATGTACCTGTTGGTGAAATGTCTTCTCAACGATGGTTCTTGCTTAAACCAGACTTTCTTATCACCGGCGGGCAGACGGTGGTTCTGGATGCTAAATGGAAACTATTAGATAGCAGGGCTGATGATAGCCAGAGAAAGTATGAAATCAGCCAGCCTGACTTGTACCAAATGTTCGCCTATGGACAAAAGTATCTTCGCGGGAAAGGAAATATGATGCTCATTTATCCGCGTCATCAGTACTTTGCCACATCATTGCCGGTATTCCGTTTCGATGAAGATTTGACTCTATGGTGTGTGCCCTTTGATCTTGAAACGGGTAAATTAGTGAACGGTGAGTGGCAAACTTCTTTCCACTGTTTTCCCTGTGAAGAGGCAGTAACGGCGCATAGCGATTAACCAAATAATCGGTAATTTATTGAAAGCTTATAGCTAAGGAAGCAATCATCGTGATTTATAAAGATTTCTACCATTTACTGTTGGAGTCTTTTTCCCAACCAGTTGAGCTGTACACTGAGTCAAGAAATGTACCTTTTACGCTGTATGTTGAAGAACAAAAACTGTTTGTTCGAAATGGAAAAGATAATACCAGCCGTATTGGCCCCAAAGAAGTCGCAGCATTTGTTGAGCGGTTTGAAGAAAATGGAAGCATGTTAGCTAAAGACTACCAGGATGTGACTTTCAAAGCCTCCTATTTATTGGCTGCAATGAAATATATCACTTTAAAAAACGCGCTGAATCCTGGCAATAAATAGCCATCTTTACCGCTGGATGGTTATTTATTAAAGCCTTCTCAATCATTCCCTCCACCACAGACCTATCTTTCGTCAACTCACCAATTTACCGCATTATTGTTAAGTAGCTCAGGGATGCGTTTTGACTCCAGCCCTGGACGATGTTGTCTATTAGCGGAGGGCGGAGCATGACTGGCGCAGTCGTTTCCGCACCCTGCGCGGCAGTCTCACTCCTGAAACGAAAGCTGAGCACAGCAGGCGTATCGCCAGTCGCGAGCTGGTCGACGAGTTCACCGGCCGGATTCCCGGCCGTCGCGCTTCCACATATGGACCTCGACGCTGCCAGCGCGCCCGGCCAGCTTAAAGTCTGGCAGGAGAAAATCCGTCAGCGCGAGGCTGACCTGAAAGCGCGGGGGCTGCTGCCATGATACACTGTCCGTTCTGCAAAAAGTCGGCGCATGCCCGTACCTCCCGCTATCTGTCGGAGAACGTCAAACAGCGCTATCACCAGTGCACCAATATTGAGTGCTCGGCGACGTTTCACACCATCGAAGCCATTGACGATGGTTATCTGGCCCCCGGCGGAGAAAACGCCGCCTGTCGCGGAGCCGGTCACACCCCCGGCCCCCCGTAAAGTGCAGGGCTGCTACAGCTCGCCATACCGTCATTAATCAGGGGAGAACTGAGCATGACCACCCTCACGCTACAGCAGGCCTTTGAGGCCTCTCAGAATAACAAAACCGCCTGGGTGAACCGTAAAGCCGAACTCGCGGCCGCAGAGCAAGAATATCAGGAACAGGTGCTGGCCGGGGATGACCGTATTCCGGGCAGGATGCAGACACTGCGCGATATTATCGATGTCAAAAAATGGGAGATAAATCAGGCCGCCGGGCGCTATATCCGCTCCCATGACGCGGTACAGCACATCAGTATCCGCAACCGGCTGAACGACTTTATGCAGGCGCACGGGACAGAGCTGGCCGCCACGCTCGCCCTGGAACTGATGGGACTCAGCCAGCAGCCCACACTCCTGACCGGCCATGCGCTCGACCGTTCGGCGCATTACCTGCGCGAAGCGCTGTCCGTGTGGCTGAGTACCGGTGAAGAAATTAATTATACCTCGGAAGACAGCGATATTTTAACAGCCATCGGATTCAGGCCTGTCGCGGCTTCGAGAGTGATAATCAGGAAAAATACCCCCCCGCACAGAGCCTGATTTATGCCCGCCGGCGCACGGAACTGGCCGGCAGGTAGCCCCCGCAAAAATCCCTGAAAATACCGCTATTTTTCCCGAATTAAGCCATGCATCCACAGGGTGCATGGTTTTGCATGCGCTTTCCCGTCCCGTCACTCCCTTCGCAGCCCTGTCCCGGCGCGGCCTGAGCCCCCCCGATGCACCTGCATGAAAACCGCCCCACGAAGCGTGCAGGCGAGGCGGGGAAAGCACTGCGCGCCAGCGATAAAGTATTTATTTAATGATGTTTAATTTCGCGGCCTGAGCGCATCGCTGCGCTGCGCAGATTCGTGGGAGTATCGGTGGGTGGTGCGGTGCTATTCGAGGGCGTGGCGAGCTTTGAGGCGCTCAAGTGAAGCTCAAGGAAAGGCCGTCCGGAGGATGAGGGGAATCGGTTATTTCGGCGTTGATACTGTTGCCTCTTAAAACTCTCACCTCCTGTCTATCCATTCATCTGATGCATTCGGGCCTGTTGTAACTTGAGCTTTGCTATGCTCCTGCATGAGAACAGACCTATGAAGCGTGCTGGTGAGGCGGGAAAAGCATTGCGCGCAAGGAATGATTTATTATTAATTATGTGCTTAAGTAGTCGGATTAGAGCTGCTCAGGCAGCGCATCAATCCAAAACTATCAATTCAACAATGGTTAAATTATGAAAAGAACGGTGTTTTATTCATGGCAATCAGACCTTCCATCTAAACAAAATCGAAACCTAATCGAAGATGCACTAACCAGAGCTCTTCGCTCGATACGGCGAGATGAAACAGAAACAATCGACCCGGTCTTAGATAGGGATACATCAGGAACTCCAGGATCACCTGCGATTAGCGATACCATTTTTAGAAAAATATCCGCAGCTGATATATTTATTGCGGATGTTTCAATTATCAATCACACAAACACTGAAAAAAAGACATCTAACCCTAATGTTTTAATTGAATTAGGGTTTGCTATTTCTCAACTTGGCTGGGATAGAATTATTTTAGTCCAGAACTCTTATTTCGGTGGACCTGAGGAACTGCCTTTCGACTTAAGAGGTAGACGAGTAGTAACATATAATTATGGGCCAGAACATGAAGATAAAGCGGGAGTACGTGGATTACTTCAAGGTCGGTTTGAAAGTTCATTGAGGACAGCACTTACTGATTCGAGCTATGGTACTTTACCTACGGGATTAAATGCACCTATATGGTGGGGAGAATGGTTAAACCACAAGCCTGGAAGGAATTTTGGAGGTCGACTCTTTATTCGAGAAACAACATCGACCGGATTCATATTTGACCTAACTGTCCATAGCGGTTCTCACTTAGGTCACTTAACTTCTGAAGCCATATTTACATCAAGAGACATTGCATATTCAAGAATAAAAAACGGAGACAGCGAAGAACTCGGAGAAATAACTTTCAGACGAACTATCAATGAAGGAAAAAGATTCTTATCGATAGATGAGACTGCCAGTTGCTCCTACTACCGTGGTATGGGAGTAACTTTTAGTGGCGAGTTTGAGTGGTCTAGCGATCATCTATTTGATCTTGGCTTTTTAAATGAATTAGAGCTTGAAAGAATTTACAACACTTTGGGTAATTATTATTTTGAGTTTAAATCAACTATGGAGGGAATCGGGGAGAGTGATAACTTAGATGATTTTGAGGCTAAGGTATTTCATGGCGGAGTAAGAGGTTGCTATACATCTTTAGAAGGGATTGTAATGTGTGGTAGAGAAGGTGATATTTGGATAGCGTATATAAATGATGAAGATGTGAAATACTTCACTAATCGTTTAGACTGGAAAAATAGACTTCCTCGCACAATTGAGCATTGGCACGAAAGATTCAACAATTTGGCTATCACATATGTTAATGAAGTAAATGTATTACCAGCCAATCCATTTGAAAGCTAACGCACAGAGGTGATCTATGTGTATCGATAAACCAGTAGTATTTATAAGCTATGCAAGTCAAGATAAAGAAAGAGTGCTTGGTTACTACGATGCACTTGAAGATAATTCCTATGAACTTTGGATGGATTGCAAAAAACTAATAGGAGGACAAGATTGGGATTTCGAAATTAGGAAGAATTTTTCAAAAGCTGATGTAGTAATAGCGTTCATAACAAGTAATAGTTATAAAAAAAGAGGGTATGTTCAAAGAGAGTTAAAATTAGCGTTGAAAAATTTAGAAGAAAAACTAAGAGATGACATTTATCTTATTCCAGTGTTACTTGATGGGGTAAGCGTCCCCGAGGAATTAAAGCATATCCATTGTATTCATGACAAAGGTGAGCAAGAGAATATTAATAGTTTAAAGATCGGCATTCATTCAAAATTAAAAAACACTAATAATGAATTTACGCTTAATTTAGAATCAGGCGATATTAGTTATCGCTTAGAGAATCATAAGGAATTAAGGGAAGGCTTACCCGGTTATGAGGTTAACAATCAGTTGATTAAATTAACCTCTAAAACTTACAAACATCTAGACGACATTTCATCGGTAATTAATTCGGATTTAACAAAAATTACTTTAAGCTATAGAAAATCTCTATTGGAACAGGATTCATCACTATTCAATTATGCAGATCAATATTTCCTCAGGACAAACACAATTGAATCAAACTGCACTGTAGTAAATATAATTGGTCGCGTTATATCAATTTTATACAGTCATTATTACATTGGTGCTAGAGCTGCACATGGGAATATTTACTTTTCTTCTTACAATTTTATTTTAGATATACCAACAGCAATAAATTCATTAGAAGAGATATTTATTAACCCTGAGAGATCACTTTTAAAGCTACAAGAAAAACTGACGCAAAATTTAATCAGCACAATATATGAAGGAGAAATAAGTGATGATTTGATGATTTGGATGAAAAATGGCATCCGTGATTGGGCAAACCTAAATAATTTCATCTTTCAGGATGATGGGCTAACTATATATTTCAGCCCTTATGCTGTCGCAGGATACGCCTATGGTCCACAGGAAGTAAAAATACCCTATGATGAAATATATGAAGACATTAAGAAAATATATATATCCTTCCTAGATATTCCAATGCCAAACTGAGCGCACCCCCTCTAAGTCCTGAGGGGTTTACAATTCATTATTACCTTACAATCAGAAATTTATCTTTGCATAATCGTATGGGGTAACAGATTGGTTTTTATTAAACTCGATGTAATCCGCCCACCATTGAATCATCAGTCGGCGCTCATCTAAATGTTCAGATGTATGAATATAAGCTGCACGCACATTATTACGCTCTGAATGGCTCAACTGCCGTTCTATCGCGTCATCGCTCCATAACCCTGACTCACCGAGCGCACCACGGGCCATCGTTCTAAACCCATGCCCACAAACTTCAGTTTTCGTGTCATAGCCCATCGCACGGTAATGCACTGTTTACCGTGTTTTCACTCATAACCTTAGTTGCATCGTGATCCCCCGGAAAAAGCAGCTCTTTATCACCACTAATCTGCTTTAACTGGGCTAACAAAATCATCGCCTGCCGACTAAGCGGAACGATATGCTCCTCTTTCATATTCATGCCACGGTATGAGTAACGCATGCCTTTAATTTCTTCTCGCTTTGCAGGTATACGCCAAAGAGATTTATCGAAGTCAAATTCATCCCAACGCGCGAAACGTAACTCACTGGAACGCACAAAAGTTAGTAAGGAAAGCTCGACCGCGATCCGCGTCATTACCCGACCGCGATATGCAGCAAGACGAGCAAGAAACTCAGGGAACCGGCTTGAAGGTAAAGCGGGGTAATGTCGCGCTTTGGTTGTCGATAGCGCACCGGCCATATCACTTGCTGGATTTGAGTCGATGTAATCGTTCTGTACGGCATAACGCATAATGGCCGTGACGCGCTGTTGCAGGCGCTGAGCGACATCGTGTTTGCCACTGGCATCAACTTTTTTAATCGGGGCTAACAGGTGGCTGGTTTTGAGATGGCGAATGTCAGACGAACCGATATGAGGGAAGATATAAAGCTCAAGATAGCGAAGAACGCGCGATCGATGGTCTTCATTCCATCGCTTGTTACTGGCATGCCATTCGCGAGCAATGGTTTCAAAAGTATATGCTCCTGCGTTTTCGGCCTGAGCTTCTTTCTGTTCGGCTTTTGGGTCAATGCCCTGCACTAACAGCTTTTTAGCTTCATCACGCTTTGCTCATGCCTGAGCAAGCGTCACAGTAGGTCAAACACCAAACGCGAGGCGATCCTCTTTCTTGTCGGAGGGGCGTCTGTATTTCATACGCCAGTATTTAGACCCCTTGGCCGAAACCGCGAGATACAACCACCGCCACCGGCCATTTTGTAGTTTTTGTTTTTTGGTTTTGCGGTCTCGATCTGTCTGGCGTTGAGCTTTATTTGGGGCACATTTCTAATCGAAGTTAAGATGTCCCCAATGACATCCGGATTTCAACGGACAACCTCGGACGACTCAGGACGTGAGAATCGCTGCGAACATTGATTTTAAAGGGATAATTTGACTTTCTCGGATAATCTTGGAAGTACTTTTGGTGCCGAAGGCCGGACTCGAACCGGCACGTATTTCTACGGTTGATTTTGAATCAACTGCGTCTACCGATTTCGCCACTTCGGCACTGAAGGGGATGCGGAAACGTTCTGGATTATACCTGTCGGCGGCGGTCATGCAAGCGACAGCGTGTCGTCATTGCGCTAAGTGTTGAAAAAAACAGCGCTATCCTGCGCGGCGTCACCTTTTACGACCGTTCCACAGCGCGACTGCCACCAGCCCCCCTCCTCTCACTCCCCCGAGAACCCGGCTCCC
>OENZ01000066.1_pt1 | contig 55093 bp, 39 predicted proteins | sample 1539401 | NCBI WGS metagenome assembly OENZ01 (sample SAMN03777355, study PRJEB22549) | human gut metagenome | biome: gut; feature: infant; material: feces | host: Homo sapiens | collected 2013-11-23 | reverse complement strand
CCCGGGAGGACTTGAACCTCCGACCTCATCCTTATCAGGGATGCGCTCTAACCACCTGAGCTACGGGCCCGATCCATACACTTCAAAAGCGCACGATGAACCAGAATACCAGAATTGCCGTATGTGTCAAATCCAGTCGGTTTTTGTGGCTTTCGGCGTGTCGTTCTCGTCGTTGTGTGTTTTCACATGGCTTCCTGCGCCGACAATCGCGGGTGCGCCGATAAGGGACATGGGTTACTGTAGGTGATGGCTATGGTGATGTCTGGCGCATCGGCGGCCAGACCGACTTCCTTCGACGAAAGGGTGTACAGTGCAGTATCGATACTGTTGTGGCGATGAAGACATGTCATTCGATCTCATTCCGGAACCGCAATCCGTGACATTGAACGGGGATGCCGCCGATTCGGATGATGCCGGAGCTCCGGTACCCGTCGCGTTGCCGCTCGTAGGCCGCATCTCGGAAGATCGCGACATCGATGACATCGCCGGCGTTTTCCCGACCCAGCTTGCCGATGATATCGAAGCGGTGACGGGCCTGCGCTGGGACATCGCCAGCGATGTCATGGTGGCCGGACTGCCCGCGCCAAATGCCGCAACTGCGCACCCGGTTCCGCCACACGCTTCATGCTGGAAGTCGTTCATCACACTGAGACTCGACCCCTCATCCCTGGAACCGCAGGAATACCGCCTGACCATCGCACGCTCCGGCATAGACGTCGTCGGCGGCGATACGGAAGGCGTGCGCAACGGCGTGCAGACCCTTCGCCAGATCATCCGTCAGTGCGCGCCGGCGCTGCCTCGACTCGTCATCGCGGACAAACCGGCGTACAAGGTCCGCGGCTACTATCTCGACGCCACGCGCGGCCGCGTCCCCACGCTCGACTGGCTGAAAACATGGGCCGACCGGCTGTGCCTGTACAAGTACAACCAGCTTCAGCTATACATCGAGCACACGTTCATGTTCGACGATCTGAGCGAGACTTGGCGCGGCACCAGCCCGCTCAAGCCCGCCGACATCATCGCGTTCGACGAATACTGCGCGCGGCTCGGCATCGAGCTGGTGCCGTCGGTCTCGACTTTCGGACACCAGTACATGGCGATGCGCACGCGCGAGCTGCGCCATCTCGGCGAGTTCCCCGAGGACGCCGACCGTCGGTACGGTTTCGTGGAGCGGCAGCGTCACCACACGCTCAACATCACCGAACCGGAGTCCCTCGCGTTCTCGTTCAAGCTGATCGATGCTTACATGCAGCTGTTCCGCACACGCAAGTTCAACATCTGCGGCGATGAGACGTTCGACTTGGGTCGCGGCCGTTCCAAGCCCGAAGCCGAACGCCGCGGCGTGGCCGCGATGTACGCCAACTTCGTATCGCAGCTGTGCCGTCACTTGTCTGAGCGCGGCCGCGAGCCGATGTTCTGGGGCGACATCGCTGTGGAGATGCCGCAGATCCTCGGCCTGTTGCCGGATAACGTCACGCTGCTCAACTGGCTGTACGCGCCGGGCATCGGCGAAGACAAGGTACGCCTCGTCGCGCAGGCCGGGGCCCCGCAGTACGTGTGCTCGGCGGTATGGTGCTGGAATGCGCTGCTGCCGCGCCTCGACGACTCGTGGAACAACATCTCCCGACTCGCGCGCTACGGCGTGAAGTACGGTGCGGTCGGGTACCTGGTGACCGACTGGGGTGATTACGGGCATGTCAACGACCCGCGCATGGCGGTTTCCGGCATGATATTCGGCGCGCAGTGCGCGTGGAATCCGATGGCTCATATCCAGGGTGAGGCCGGGTGCGGCGACGGCGAAGGAGGCTCTGCTGCCGGTTATGCCGATGCCGCCGCCGATGTCGTCCGCGAGAACAAGGCCGCCGCGGACGGGGATTCCCCGGCGCCGCTCCCGTCGAGCTCGGAAAGCGACGATTACACCGGTGGTGCGGCCGACGCGATTGCGGGCGCGCCGGCCTGCGGCGATGGGTCGTGTGCCGAGATGTGCCGTCGCGTGGCCGAGGTCGAATACGGTGACCGTTCGGGCGGCATAGTCGAGGCACTGCGAGATGCCGCCTGTCGTGTGGCGTTCGGCTGGGATGACATGGTCTGGTACTGCGAGCTGGATGAAGGCGACGGACGGATGAATCGCGATGCCGCATCGGCGATGCATCTCGGCGTGCATGGGTTCAGCGGGGAATATGGGCGGGAGTGGGATGCCCGACTGCTGGGCAGTACCGATCTTGATGAGGCTCGGCGCACGATGCTGCAAGGGCTGTCGCCGCATATCGTCCGCGCGGCCGAGGCGAACGAGGCGCTGCTGTGCGACGCCATGCGACTCGGCGCCGCCGCCGGCCGCGCATCGCGTTTGGGTGCGGCTCGGCGTGATGTGCCGGCGATGCTGGCCGCCATCGAGGGGCAGCGCTGGTTCAACTTGATCGGCTTGTGCCTTGCGCGGCGGCATGACGTCATCACGGTCGATGCCGGCGATATCGCCCGCGCGTCGGCCGGGTTGATCGAACCGGACGCAGGCTCTTCCGCAGGGCCGCAAGCCGTGCAGGATGTCTCGATTCGAGTGGCACGTGGTCTGGAGCGCTGGTTCGAGACCTACTGCGACTTGTGGCGTTCTGTCAGCGCGGAATCGGAATTGGCCCGCATCGCCTCCATCGTGTGGCGCTGTGCCGACGCCCTGCGTTCATAAGCCCAAGCGCACATCAGAGGCGGGGCGTCGCGCGGTAGTGGCATGAGCCGGTCGTTGTTGCCGTGCCGGCGCTCGCTGGCTGAGACGGCGCGAACATGCGATCCATGCCGGGTCTCATATGTGAGATCCGGCATTTCGTTGTGCCGCAAGGCGTCGCCGCCTCGTGCAGTGGCGTTTTTCAGGTCCTGACAGGCGAGCTTGCCGGGTATCTGCGCTTCAAGGGGTTGATTTTCGGTCGCCGGAACATCTATCTGCATTTCAAGGGGTTGCGGCACAGAGGCATCCGAGGTATATGAGCCATTCACTTATTGGAATGACGCGGTTCTAGCAGTGTTCCTACTTGGTCACCAACCCCTTGAAACGTAGATAGATGTTCGGGAAGTCGAAATCACCCCCCTCGAAATGCAGATAGCCGTGTAATCCACGCCTTTCGCGCAATATTCGTGCCGCTCAGGGCACCGACATCGAGTTTTCAGCTCTCGTCGTCGGGCAGCGCCATGTCGCTGGAGCCGAATCGCGGCCCGCTGGTCGATTCGCGCTGCACTAGCTGCGGCGGATACGCGGTGTGCGCCGGAAGCCAGTGTTTGCTGCTGGCACTGACGCTGATGAGTCGCAGCGCTTCATGGGCGATGAGCCGGCACGGCGGGAGAATCGACGAGAGCGGCGGGTCGGCGATGGCCGCCGCGGGGGAGTCGCCCGACCCAATGACCTTGACCTCGTCCGGCACACGGATTCCCAGTTGGTTCAGCGCCATCAGCGCTCCGATCGCCACATCGTCGGTGGCGCAGATGAGCGCGTTCGGGCGGTTGCCCTTGTCCCCGAACAGTCTCATAACGTCGTGATACCCGCGCTTCGCGGAATTGTCGCCGAACGTGGTCCAACCCGGTTCAGTCATCAGGTTCATGACCCTCGTTGACGTCTGCAACGTGGCGAACAGCTCGGCGGCGCTGGCGGAGTTGACGTTGCCGCTGAGGAATGCGATGGAGTCGGCGTTGTACTCGGCAAGGTGCGAAAGCATCAGCTTCATGGAGGCGCTTTCGTCGACGCCAACCCAGTTCACGTGGAAGGACGTGGAGTGGCCGAACGCCTGAACCAGCGAGGTCATGCCGACGTGGTCATCCAGGAACGCTGCGGTGTTGGCGTCTTGCGGCGGCATGACCACCAGCCCGTCGACCCGGCGGGCGAGCATGGCTTCGATGCGTTCCGTCTGGGTTCGCTGGTCGTCGCCGAGGCCCAGCAGCAGCTGGCGTCCCGAGCGGCTGACTTCGGGCTCCAACTCCGCGAGCAGTCGGGCTGCCAGAGGGTCGGTCGGGCCGGGCATGATGAGGCCGATGGTATTGGTCGTGTCGCTGCGCAGTGCGCTGGCGGCGGAGTTGGCCTGATAGTTGAGCTGTTCCGCCGCGTCCCGCACGCGTTTCGCGATGTTGTCGTCTTTGGTGCGGCGCCCTGAAAGAACGCGGGAGACAGTGGCTTTGGATACGCGCGCCAATGCGGCGACGTCGGTGATGGAACTCGTTGAGCTCATCGTTCATCACCTCGGATTGTCTGCTTCGATTACTTCTGCCGGGCACCGCGTCGCTGCCCGTTGTATATAGGATACATGAACGCACATTGCGCTCATTGGTCGCCGCGATGCCGTATGGGCGTGATTATTGCCAATGTTTCCAGTGGACAGACGTAATGGTTTCTGTATAGATCATACCATTTCATTACATAATTGAGAAATCGGTTTCCGGGTTTACTAAGCGGATTTTATGGTGTATAGTGACGGATGAAAGAAACGATTTGCTCGCGATGGTGTCAGCAAATCACCAACCCATCCAGCGGTGGATGGCTCAGCACGGAGGAGATGCTATGGTCGCCGATATTGACGGGTTCCTGCCGGACAGCGCGTTTCTGCTCGACGTTCCCGCCACCGATTGGAAAGATGCCATCCGGCTTGCCGGCAAAGGACTGGTGGCGGCTGGTTTCACCACCGACGCGTATACGGATCAGATGATCGAGACGGTCGAGAAAATGGGCCCGTACATCGTCATCGCCCCGGGTCTCGCGCTCGCGCACTCCCGCCCGTCCGAGGCCGTGCTGAAGACCGGCCTGAGCTGGGTGCGCCTGTCCACGCCGGTGAAGTTCGGCAACAAGGCCAACGACCCGGTATCGCTGGTCATCGGTCTGGCCGGTCATGACGAGAACGAGCACATCACCGTGATGTCCGCCATCGCCTCGGCCCTGATCAATCCCAAGAAGACCGCGGCGCTCGCCACGGCCCCCACGCCGGAAGCCATCCGCGACATCCTGCATCAATAGCAGGGCGGCGCAACCCGGGCCGGGCCGCCGGCGAGCGGCACACCCACACTTCCATAACTGAATCCAATAACTGAAACCCAATGGCTGCGCGGCAGTCATTCCAACGAAAGAAACGAGGGAATCATGAACATCCTCTGCGTATGCGGCAACGGCATCGGCACATCGGTGCTGTTGAAGGTCAATGTCGAATCGGTCGCGGCCGACCTTGGCGTCGATGTCAATGTCACCACCTCCGATGCGGGCAGCGCCAAGGGAACCGCCAACATGAACGATCTGGTGCTCACCTCCGCCGAGCTCGCGCCCGAGCTGGAAGGCACCACCACGCCCGTCGAAGTCATCACGAACTTCATGGACACCGACGAGATTAAGTCGGTGCTGGAGAAGTACGCCGACTGAGACGTTCCCCGTTACGGCCGGCGTGAGATGTCGGCCAGAAACCATGACAAGAAAAGAAGGAATCCATGAACGTTGTCGTTCAAGTGCTGAATTTCATCAGCCAGGAAATACTGAATGTGCCGGCGTATCTGATTGGCATCATCGCGGCCATCGGCCTGATCGCACTGAAGCGCAGCGCCGGGCAGGTCGTGTCGGGCGCCCTGAAGGCGGCCATGGGCTACCTGATCCTGGGTGCCGGCGCTACCGTCGTCACCTCGGCTTTGGCCCCGTTCGGCGACCTGGTGCTCAAGTCCACCGGCGCGCACGGCGTCGTGCCCACCAATGAGGTCATCACCGCGCAGGCGTCCAGCCAGTACGGCGCCTCCTCGGCGTACATCATCGTGCTCAGCTTCATCGTGATGCTGCTGCTCGCGCGGTTCACCCCGCTGAAATACATCTTCCTGACCGGCCACCACATGGTGTTCATGTCCACCATGCTGGCCGTGGTGCTGTCCGTGGGATTCGGCACGGACCACCAGCTGCTCATCGTGATCATCGGCGCCATCCTCATGGGCGTGATCATGGTGGTCATGCCGGCGTTCGCGCAGCCGTTCATGAACAGGGTGACCGGTAGCGACAAGCTGTCGATCGGCCACTTCAACACCCTCGGCTACATTGTCTCCGGTGCTGTCGGCGCCGGCGTGGGCAAGAAGTCGAAGTCCACTGAAGACATCAACTTCCCGAAGGGCCTGAGCTTCCTGCGTGACTCCATGGTCTCCACCACGCTGCTCATGGTCGTGCTGTACCTGGTCTTCTCCGTGTGGGCCGCCATCGTGCTGCCGGCCAAGGAAGCGTTCAAGATCTTCTCCACCAACCCCGACAACTACGGTTCGTTCTTCATGGCCGCGTTCGCGCAGGCCCTGCAGTTCGGCATCGGCGTGAGCATCATCCTCTACGGTGTTCGTATCATCCTCGGTGAACTCGTCCCCGCCTTCCAGGGCATTGCGAACAAGGTCGTGCCCGGCGCCCGCCCGGCGCTGGACATCCCGATTGTGTTCCCGTACGGCGCCAATGCTTCGCTGATCGGCTTCCTCGGCTCCTTCGTCGGTGGCCTGGTGGCTCTGGCGATCATCGCCGTGTGGCTCGGCCCGGTCTGGGGCGTCGCGCTGATCCTGCCCGGCATGGTGCCTCACTTCTTCGATGGTGGTGGTGCTGGTGTGTTCGGCAACGCCACGGGTGGTCGTATCGGTGCCATTGTCGGCTCGTTCATCAACGGCCTGCTGATTACCTTCCTGCCGGCCGCGCTGATGACCGTGATGGGCAGCTTCGGTCTGGCCAACTCCACCTTCGGTGACGCCGACTTCTGCTGGTTCGGTACGATTACCGGCAACATGGCTCACCTCGGTCCTGTCGGTGGCGCCATCTGCCTGCTGATCTTTGCCGCGGTGCTCTTCGCCGCCGCGTGGATCTGGCAGGTCAAGGTCGTCAATACCGGCTGGACTCCGGGTGCCAAGCACGCCGAGTACATCGAGCAGGTGAAGGCCGAGGAGAAGGCCGCCAAGGCCGCTGCTCGCGCCGCCAAGAAGGCCGCTGCGGAAGCGTGATACTGTTCCGCCGCCGCTGAGCGATTATGCGGGAGCGCAAGGGCACTCGTACCCTCACGCTCCCGTTTTTGTGTGTGGGAACGCGTGAGATAGCGGGTGGTTTCGCGGAGTGCGCAGTATTGTGCTCCCGCTAGCGGGAGCTGTTGAGCGCAGCGAGACTGAGGGTGGTTCTGTGCAGTGGCTGGTCAGACCACCCCCAGTCGCTGCGCGACGGCCCCCGCCAGCGGGGGCGTTGTATTCCTTGCCTCATGCTGACTGGGGACAGCGTCTGCGACAATGGCTCGTATGCCATTGCCCAATCAGCGTCGTCATGCCCGAAAAGCACCCGCGTCCGCCTCAGCCGCCGCCGCGTCGACCGTGCTTGAGGTGGACGGCCTGCAATTGCATGTGACGCGCAAGCGCATCAAGAACCTCTATCTGCGTATCAAGCCGCCTCTGGGAACCGTCGAGGTGTCGGCGCCGATGCGCATGAGCCAGCGTCAGATCATTGGTTTCGCTCATGAACGGCACTCGTGGATCATGCAACAGCAGCGGCGTATGGCCGAGGCCCGACGGATGTCATTGCGGCAGGCCGAGACGTTGACGCCCCTCCCCAGCGCTCCCGCCGGTGATGGAGAGCATGCCGGCGTCGATGGCCGCCGGGGCGGCGATCAGCCGCAGCTCCCCATGTTCGACCGTTCGGCCATGTGGACCGATGAGCGCAAACATGCCGCCGCGGCTGCGATCGATGCCGCGCTTCCGGGGCTGTTGCGCAAGTGGGCGCCCATCGTCGGGCGTTCGCCGAGCCATGTCACCTTGCGGGTCATGACGTCGCGCTGGGGGTCATGCACGCCGAAAACCGGGCGTATCCGGCTGAATCTTCAGCTTGGTCTGATGGAGCCTCGATTTTTGGAGTACGTTCTCGTCCATGAAATGACCCATCTGTGGGCCAATGGTCACGGGGCTGATTTTCAGCGGCGGATGAGCGCTTATCTGCCGAGCTGGCGTGAGCTGCGCCGTGAACTCAACAAGCGCGTACTGCTGTGAAACATATCGTGAAACATGCTGGCCGACATGTCGCGGCAGCAAAACAAATGATGGCGGCGGCTCAGCATTGCCACTGAACCGTCGCCATCATTGATGTGCATCTTTTGCGTCAGACCATGCCGGTGTGCATGGGAGCGGGTATTCCCCCCGCCATGCACGCTGCCTGCTGTCTGCCGCGATCTATCGCGTCACGCCAGATGCGAACGCATGAACCACTGGAACTTCTCAAGCTCCTGCACGTGGTCCTGGATGATGTTGGAGCTGATCACGTCCAGCTCGTCCAGCTCGGCGATGGCCTTGCGGTCATCGGCGATGAACGCGTCGTAATACTCGATCAGGGCCTCAAGGTACTTCTCGGTGCCGGCGCGACCGTCGACGTCGAACGGCTTCCAGGTGCGGTTGCGGGTGATGGCATCGGCGCGGCCGTCAGGCGTGCCGCCCAGCGTGGCGATGCGTTCGGCGGTCTCATCGGCCTGCGCGAGCACTGCCTCGACCTCAGGGTCGAGCATCTCGTGCACGGCGATGAAGTTGGGCCCGGTCACGTTCCAGTGAGCGTGCTTCAGGACCAGCGCGGCCTCCTGCTCCTGGCTCAGTCGGTTCTGCAGAATGGCAATGGCCTTCTCGGAGGCGGCTTCGTCCAGTCCCGGCACAACGAATGCAAGTGTCATATTCGTTCCTTTCTTCTGGGATATCAGTCACCCTCCAGTTTATCGATGAAGCCTGCGCGATGTGTCAGCCTCCAGCATAGTTATCGCTCACAGTGAGCGACGTAACAGAAACGTAGGCTGATGTTCATCAGCGGTACAGGTCGGGTGGAATCAGTGTGCCACACCAGGCTGATTTCGGGCCGTTTTTACGCTGGTGTGGCACGGACTGGGCTGAGAGATGGGACATGCGGCGGTGCGACTGGGCAAGGCATGTGCAGCGGGGCAACACGAAACACGGCAGACGGCGTGACTGGACGTAGCTGCACATTCAGCAGGTACAATACGGCAGGTCAATTCGCGTCAGTCAACGCGGTCAGTCGCCACTCGCCGTCATCCGCGTCGGTGCCGGCGGACACACTGGAGTAAACAGCCGGGACCCCGCGGCGAAAAGGAGCGTGCAGATATGGTCGATTCGCGTCGCGATGTGGCTGGCCAGGCCGGCCGGAGCCCCAGCCCATCCGTGCAGGCTACCATGATTGGTCTGATGGCGATTCTGCTGTGGAGTCTGATGACCGGGCTGGTTCGCGTGGTCGCCGATGCGTTCGGCGCGACGCTGGGATCGGCGTTGATATACACCTGCGGCGCGGTGCTGCTGCTGGTTTTTCGCCGGCCGGCACCGTTGCACAAGTATCCGCGAACGTATCTGATCGTCGGTGGCCTGCTGTTCGTGTTCTATGAGTCGTCGATTTCCTTGTCGATCGGGCTGGCGTCTTCGGCGGCCTCGTCGGTGGAGGTCAGTCTGGTGAACTACCTGTGGCCTACAATGATGGTGTTGCTGGCGGTGGCATTCGTACCGAGCGGCGAGAAGCGTTCGGCGCGGAACGAGGGGATAGGACGGGAACCCGCAGCGCCCAGCGACGCGCAGGCTCAAGATGATTCGGTCCAGTGCGGCACAAACTGCAGCGCCGGCAAGCCGCCCCGCCATTCTTGTGGCCGCGCGGTGCTCCGCGTATTGCCTGGCGCTGTCGTCGCCACCGCCGGCGTGATACTGGCGGTCGGCGGCAACAGCGGCTTGGACTGGGCGCTCGCCGCAGGGCATGTCGCGGCGAATCCACTGCCGTATCTGCTGGCATTTGCGGGCGCGCTCGCATGGTCGGTGTATGCGGTGTTCACGCCCGCGCTGTCCAAGGGATTCGACGGTACGTCCGTATTCTTCCCCTTTGTGGCCGTGGCGCTGTGGATCATCCACTTCGCTTCCGGCCAAGGTTGGCCGGAAGCCGCGCCGTCGGTTTGGGGCTACTTGGCTGTAGTGGCGGCCGCGGCGGTCATCGCTGGCGGATACGCCTGCTGGGGCTATGGAATCTTGCGCGGCAGCATGAGCACGCTTGCGATGGCCTCTTACGCCACGCCCGTGCTGTCCACGGCAGCCAGCGCGGTATTGCTGGGGTTGTCTTTGACGTTGCCGTTCTGGTGCGGCGCTCTGCTGGTCGCAGCCGGTTCGATCATCAACTGGTGGATTTCCTCGCAGCGCCGATGATCGGCAATGGCCGGCGACCTCCCGCCCGTGCCGCGCTATTCGGCGGAAACCGGCGCGTGGTCAGGGGCGCCGGCCTTGCGCACCTCGATGGTTTCGATACGGCGGCCGTCGACCTTGGTGACGGTCATGTCGTACCCGTCGTCGGAGTGCAGCACATCGCCCTCGGCACCCATCTTGCCGGTGTGTGCGAGGAAATAGCCGGCGACGGTCTCGTACGGGCCGTCCTCCAGTTCGATGCCGGTCAGATCGGCGAAGTCCTCGATGGTCATGCTCGCGTCGATGGTGGCGACGCCGCTCACGAATGCGGGCTGCTCCTTGCGCTCGCCGCCCGGTTCGCTGGGCAGGTCGTATTCGTCGCGGATGTCGCCGACGAGCTCTTCGGTCATGTCCTCCAGCGTCACGATGCCGTCGGTGCCGCCGTACTCGTCGATGACCACGGCCAAGTGGATGCCGCGCTTGCGCAGCAGTTCGAGGCTCGGCAGCAGCTTGGACGTGCCGGGCAGCGAAATGCCTTCTCGCGTCACGTCGGCCACGGTCGTTGCGTTGGGGTCGCGCACGTCCAGCAGGTCGCGCACATGCACGAAGCCGATCACGTCATCGAAATCCCTGCCGGTCACCGGATAGCGGGAGTACGGCATCTCGCGCACGTACGCCGCCGCGTCCTTGATGCTCTGCGAACCGTCGAGGAACACGACATCGGCGCGCGGACGCATGACCTCGGCGACGATGGTCTCGGACGCGTCGAACACGTCGTCGAGGATCGTGCGCTCGTCTTTGCTCAGCGACGTGTTCGTGTTGACGAGCACGCGCAGCTCCTCGTCGGAGACCTCGCTTTCGGTCTCGTTCGGGTCGAAGCCGAGCAGGCGCACGATACCGTTCGTGTTCTTGCCGATGAGCCAGATGATCGGCTTGCAGACCTTGGCGAACACGTCGATCGCGGGCACTACGGCGCGGGCGATCTGTTCGGTGCGCTGCATGGCGATGCGCTTCGGCACCATTTCGGAGATGACTATCGAGCAGTACGAGATGATCAGCGTCAGCACGATGGTGGTCAGCGGTGCGGCGATGTTCGCCGGCACGCCCCAGCTTTTCACGACGGGCACGATGAACGGCGAAATCGACGATTCGCCGAACGATGCGGACAGGAAGCCGGAGAGCGTCACGCCGATCTGCACGGTGGACAGGAACTTGTTGGGGTCGCGTGCGATTGCCGCCACACGTGCGCCACGGGCGTCCTCCTGTTCCATTTGATCGATCTGGGATCCGCGCAGGGAGACCAAGGCCAATTCGGTGCCGGAGAAGATGGATCCGAGCACTAGGAATATGAAGATCAGAAGGATGTTTAAACCAAGTGACATGGACTCTACTGTAGGGGGGTGGCACGTCAATTGTCGCAGCGAATCATTCTCAGTAAGAAAGGTGCGAGCCTGCCCACGACCGAAACGAACATCAAAATCGACAAAGTCCCGAGATGCCGCCCTTTATGGTTTTGTGCGCTTGTGCGCAAATGTGAGAAATCCTCGCACCTTTCTTATTGAGAACCGTTCGCTGCGACTTGCCGGCCGGTCACTTGCATCCGCAGGACTGCCTGGTGACGAGTTCGGCGGCGATGAGCTGCACGTCGGGCGTGTGCGCGGGGTCGAGCGCCGCGTTGACCGCGCAGCGCGCCGAGCTCGGCATCGGTCTGCGCGGAGGAGACGAACATCGCGTCGACGTTGCGCTCGGCGAGTTCGTTGATGCGGCGGCGCTCGCCTTGCGGGTCGCCTCGCGACGGGTTGATGATCAGCGCTCGTTCGCGTTTGGATGCAGCGGCTTCGCTGGTCGGTGAATTCGGCGAAGTATGGGTTCGAGAAGTCGGGCACGATGACGCCGAGCGTGTGCGTGGTGCCGGTCTTGAGGGCTCGGGCGACGGAGTTGGGGTGGTAGTCGAGCCGCTGCGCCGCGTCGAACACCCGCTGCGCGGTGTCCGGTGAGATTATCTTGGGACTGCCGTTGAGCACGTAGCTGACGACGGCGGTGGAGACGCCTGCGGGACGCGCCACGTCGAAACGGGTGGCGCGTTGCCGTTGCGGATGCGGCGTCTCGAATGCGTCACGCTGTGCGGGGTGCGTCACTGTGTGCGCCCTTGCAGCGTGACGCATATTGTATAACCATTGGAAAATAAGGGTTTTACTGATGCGTCACTGTGTGCGGGGCCGCACAGCGTGACGCTACCCGCACACAGTGACGCGAAATGCGGCGATAAGTCACGCTCCCGTCAGAAGCTCAGTACCTCGACCTTGCCGGTGGACAGCTGGTAGCGGGCGCCTACGATCATCAGTCGATCATGCGCCAGCGCGTCCTGAATGATTTCGCTGCGCGTGACCAGCTCTTCGATGGTACGCGCCACATGTACGCGTTCGAAGTCCTCGCTCGTATCCAACTCGGCCTCCCGCGCCTGCCATACCGACATGCCGACCGAGCGCAGCACAATCGAATCCGAGCTGGCGATGCGCTCATCCAATTCGGCCATCGCATCAGCGGACTCCAACGAGCTCTCCGGGTCGCTCGTGCTGTCGGCGATCAGCGCGTCAAGTTGTTCGGCGCCCAGCGCCACCGCCCCGCAGCTCTCATGACCCATGACCATGAGCAGGCTGACGTGCAGATGATCCACGGCATATTCCAGCGATGCCAATACCGCGTCGTCGATGATCTGCCCGGCCGTGCGGATCGTGAACAGGTCCCCGAGCCCCGCGTCGAAGATGATTTCCGGCGGAACGCGCGAATCGGAGCATGACAATACCGCCGCGTCAGGGTTCTGCCGGTCGATCAGTGATTCGCGGGTCTGCATGTCCTGCCACGGGTGCTCGCTGTGCCCTTCGGCGAATCGCCGGTTTCCCGCCAGCATGCGGATAAGCGTCGAGTTCGCGGTGGATTCCTGATCCGGGTCTTCCTCTGCCATGACATCTCCGTTCCGAGTCTCAGGTTCGCGTCGGGTCGGCGTGTATGTGCCTGTATGTGTGAGCATAGCGGAAACCTGTTTGATAAGTATGAAATATCCAAGGAACGTTCATCACCTCTGCTCATAGCGAAACCGCGGATCGGGCGCGGCTGTTTTTACCGGTTTGTGAGCGCAAACTGTGATGATTGTCATGAAGAAACCCTCGTGCGTCCGTATCGGCGAAAGCCGCTTGACGTTACGATGGGGAGACGCAATGACCGGATTGCGTGGAAAGGAACGATGATGACACTGCTTCAGCATGAACTCACTGATTTTACGGTGCAGGCTTTTCAGAACAACGAATTCCATGAGGTGACCAAGGCGGACGTGCTCGGTCACTGGTCGGTGTTCTTCTTCTACCCGGCGGACTTCACGTTCGTGTGCCCGACCGAGCTGGAGGATCTCGCTGCCAAGTATGAGGACTTCAAGAAGATCGGCTGCGAGATCTACTCGGTCTCCTGCGACACCCACTTCGTGCACAAGGCTTGGCACGACGCCAACGAAAAGATCGCGAAGATCCAGTACCCGATGCTTGCCGACCCCACCGCACTGCTCGCGAAGGACCTCGACACCTACAACGAGGCCGACGGCGTGGCCGAGCGCGGCGACTTCATCGTGAACCCGGAGGGCAAGGTCGTGGCCTACGAGGTCATCTCCTCCAACGTCGGCCGTAACGCCGACGAGCTGCTGCGCCGCGTGCAGGCCTCGCAGTTCGTCTACGAGCACGGCGACCAGGTGTGCCCGGCCAAGTGGACCCCTGGCGAGGAGACCATCGAGCCGAGCCTCGACCTCGTCGGTCTCCTCTGATTTCCCGCCTCACTGACGGGCTGAGTTGTCAAGCAAACAGCAGAGCTGTTTGTAGGCGAAGGCGAGCCGACAGGCAAGCACAACAGGCTGCGGCTGGAGGCCGTCCCTGATTGCAGGGGCTGGAGGGCTGTCGGTAGCGGTCAGAGTTGGCTGGGGATCGCCAACTCTCTCGTCCCCTCTGGCGGGTAGCGATGTAAGGCGAGTGGCCTCTCCGCCCCCGCTGGCGGGTGCTGGCGGCGACAGCCGACTGGGGGTGGTCGCGGTGATAGGCGAACTACCCCACCCGCTTCTCGGGAGCCCGCCGGCAGGGGCATATGCATATGTAAGGAGTTCCATATCATGACCCAGATCAACCGAAGCGATCTGTATGACGTTGTTGTCATCGGTGGCGGCCCTGCGGGACTCACCGCCGGCCTGTATCTCGCTCGCGCCCGCTATCGCGTGCTGATTCTCGAAAAGGATGATTTCGGCGGGCAGATCACCATCACCGACGAAGTCGTCAACTACCCGGGCGTCGGCCATACGTCCGGTCGTGCGCTCACGCAGACCATGCGCAACCAGGCCAAGGATTTCGGCGCGGAATTCCTCTCAGCCGAGGCTACCGGCCTTGACGTGAACGGTGACATCAAGACCGTGCACACGTCGCGCGGTGACCTGAAAACGTTCGGCATCCTGATTGCCACCGGAGCCAGCCCACGCAAGCTTGGTTTCGCCGGCGAGGCCGAGTACGCTGGCCGCGGCGTGGCCTACTGCGCCACATGCGACGGCGAATTCTTCACCGGCAGGGAGGTGTTGGTCATCGGCGGCGGTTTCGCCGCGGCAGAGGAATCCGTGTTCCTGACCAAATACGCCTCCAAAGTCACGGTGCTCGTCCGCGAACCGGACTTCACCTGCGACGCGGCGGTGGCTGCCGAAGCCAAGAACAACCCGAAAATCGACGTGCGCTACAACGTCGAGCTCAAAGGCGTCACCGCCGGCCAGGGCGGGCTGCGCGAGGCGACGATCCTCGACCGCCGAACTGGTGAGACGGAATCGTGGAAGCCATCCGACGACGGCACGTTTGGTGTCTTCGTGTTCGCCGGATACGTGCCGGCCACCGAGCTCGTGCGCGGTGTCGTCGAACTGGACGACCACGGCTACGTGGTCACGCGCGGATACCTCGAGACCTCGGTGCCGGGCGTGTACGCGGCCGGTGACCTGCGCGTCAAGAACCTGCGTCAGGTCGTCACCGCCACCGCCGACGGTGCCATCGCCGCAGTGGAACTGGAGCGGTACGCCAAGCAGATGAGCGAGAAAACCGGTCTTGTGCCGCCTCGTCCGACCGCATCCGCATATGAGCAGGCCGAAGCGCAGACCGCGGCTGCCGCCAATAGTGCTGCCGCTGCCGGCACCACGCCCGCCCCGGCTCCTGCCAAGCGCAGCGCCGATACCGCCGCCGCGACGGCCGCCGCCAAAAAGCCCGGCGAGCTCTTCTCCGCCGCCATCAAGCAGCAGCTCGGCGTGGTCTTTGGCCGTATGACCCGCCCGGTCACGCTCGTCCTCGAACTGGACGATACGCCATTGTCGACGGAGTTGCAGGGATTCATCGGCGAGATGGTGGCGCTGTCGAACGGCAAACTGAATTCGGTCGCGGTCGATGCGGCGGGCGTGATCACCGCTGAGGACGGTTCCAGCGCGCCAACGTCGTTGACGGTCGGCGAGCCGTTGGCCGTCACCTTGCCGGATGGCGCCGAACTGCCGGTATATGGTTCGCTGGATGATTCCGATCGCGCGCAGTTCGACGTAGCAGGGGTGCTGCCGTCTGCGCGGCCGGTCGTGCGCATGTGCGTGCCGGCCGAGAATTCCGACGCCGGTACGTTGCTGTTCACCGGCTTGGCCTTCCACGGTGTACCGTCCGGTCACGAGTTCAATTCGTTCGTGCTCGGCCTGTACAACGCCGCGGGTCCGGGCCAGCCTCTGGACGATGACCTCAAGGCTCGCGCCGAGGCCATTGACACGCCGATCGACGTGATGATCCTCGTCTCGCTCACCTGCACGATGTGTCCGGAAACCGTACTGGCCGCGCAGCGCATCGCGTCGCTGAACCCGAACGTGCGTGCCGAAACCTACGACGTCGCGCACTTCCCCGAGCTCAAGGACCAGTATGGCGCGATGAGCGTCCCCTGCATCGTCATCAACCAGCCCGGCGGCGAGCAGAAGGTCGAATTCGGCAAGAAGAGTGTCCCGCAGATGTTGACATTGCTCGGCGCATAGCGGGCGCTGTGACCAGCGCTGTCCTTTCACCCCCTTTCAATAATCCTAACATGTTAGAATTCTCCGTTAACATGTTAGAATTATTGAAAGCCGTGAAAGGAGGAGCTGATGCTGCCGACCAAGGAAAGCCTGACGGTGGAGTTCAAAAGCGAACGCCAACGCCCGCAAACCGATGACGAAATCGTCGACAATGTGGTGGCGATGGCCAATACCGAAGGCGGTACGCTGTACCTTGGTGTCGAAGACGATGGCATGGTGACTGGGGTCTGTGACCGGCATCGCAATGTCAATGGTCTGGCGGCATTCATTTTCAACAAAACGGTTCCTCAGCTTTCCGTGCGGGTGACGTTGCTGAGCGAGAGCGGCAAACCGGTCGTCGGCATTGAGGTTGACAGCAGTCAGCAGATCGTGTCCACCAGTCAGGGGAAGACGCTGCAGCGCCGGCTGAAAGCCGATGGCGCGCCAGAAGTCGTTCCGATGTTCCCTGCGCAATTCATCAGTCGTTTGTCGCAGCAGCGTAGTTACGACTACAGCGCGCAGCCTGCTCCGGGGTCGACGCTGTCCGATCTTGATCCGTCTGCGCGCGACCGTCTCAGGGAGAGCATACGCACGGCCAATGCCGGCAGCTCATTGTTGGCGTTTGATGATGAGGACTTCGATCGGGCCCTAGAACTGGTAGTCGACGGCCCTGGCGGCCCGCAGCCTTCCGTGGCCGGTCTGCTGGTCATCGGTACGGAGCGGGCACTGAAGCGTTCCGTACCGTCGGCCTCCGCCGTATTCCAGGTCATGAAAGGCACGTCTCCCAAGGTAAACACGGATCCGTTCTTCCTGCCGCTGATCGATATGCTCCCTCGTATCGGCGCACTGATGGAACCATGGAATCCAGATCATGAGGTCATGAGCGGTCTGGTCCATGTCAATCTGCCGGACTTCGATCATCAGGCGTTCCGCGAGGCGGCAGTCAACGCGTTCTGCCATAGGGATTATGCGAGGATGGGATCGGTGCGGTTCCTCGTGGACGACGATGGCCTGACCATATCCAACCCGGGAGGTTTCATCGAGGGATTGAGCGAAAACAACCTGTTGACCGCGCAGCCGCGTTCCCGCAACCCTCAGCTCGCCTCCATCCTCAAGACGGCGGGATATGCGGAACGCACCGGTCGTGGTGTCGATAAGATATATGCCGGCTCCTTGGCTTCCGGTGGGGCATTTCCCGATTATTCGCAGTCCACGGCGTCGGAGGTGGTGCTGTTCCTGCGTCGCGTGGTACCGGATGAGGCATTCGTTGTGATGATTGCCAATGAAGAGGCTCGCCGTGGCGCTCCGTTGTCGGTGTGGTCTCTAATCGTGCTGTCGTTGCTGCGGGAGCATCGCAGACTCAGCGTGGCGCAAATGCGCGAATTCTCGCGAGTGGAGTCTCGGCGATTGGTCGGCGCGGTCGAAAGCCTAGTGGAGAGCGGGCTGGTGGAAGCCTGCGGCAGCGGTGTCGCACGAGATTATATGCTGAGCGCGCGTGTATATAAGAGGGATGATAAGTTGCCGGCTTATGCGAGACAAAAGGGCCTCGACGGTCGGCGGGAGAACCTGGTGACGGAATTCGCGCTGAACAATGGGGGCGCGGCGACCACGTCTGACGTGATGAAGCTGCTGGATTTGTCTTATATCAGCGCGTACAGGCTCATGAAGAGACTTGAGGGGGAGGGCGTATTCCGGCATGAGGGGAGTGGTCCCTCATCCCACTACGCGTTGGTGTAAGGTGACCGGCGTTATCCTTTCATCCCCTTTCAATAATTCTTACATGTTAGAATACTTCGTTAACATGTTAGAACTTCGTTGACCGTGGCCGGCGGACATGGTGCTTTCGACGCGCCACACGGCATCAATAAGGGGGCCCGCTAGGCGCAGGCCCCCGGATCAGTCAACTATGAGAGTCTATTGTCGCGGATGTGGGCAGTTGCCTCGTTCTTGGACGAATACTGTCCGGGGCGATTCAGGAAGTGATTTACTTTCAGTATCTGAAGCCCTCCGCCTTGCGTTACGGTTCAGGCCCCGATGGATCTCTTGCCCTCGCCGTTCCTGCCGCCGAGATACTTGACCAGGCTGATGCTGATCAGAGCCAGGGCGAACAGGCCGGTGAGCACCGGAATCAGCGCGGCGTAGCGATGGGCCTGATCGGGCGTGTGCGTGACCACGAACGAGGCCAGCTGGTTGCCGGACAGGCCGGCGAACGCCCAGGCGCTCAGCGCGAGACCGTGCGTGGTGGAGACGGTCTTGGTGCCGAAGTGCTGGTCGAGCAGCACCGGCAGCGTCGAGAAACCACCGCCGTAGCCAGCGTTGATGAGGAACAGCATGGCCAGCACGGCCCACAACAGCGCATTGTTGATGCTGTTGGTGAAGATCTGCAGCAGGCATACCGCGATCGACATGATGAAGATCACCTGATAGACGGTCTCGCGGCGCTTCAGGTGGTCGGAGAGCGTGGAGAAGCCCACGCGGCCGGCCGTGTTGAACACGGAGTCCACGGCGAGCACCAGGCCGATGATGCCGGCGATGGCGGCGGCGAACTTGGCGGGGCTCAGGCCGGCATACTGCGGGAAGGCCTTGAGCACATCGTGCAGGATGTCCTTCTCCTGGCTGATAAGCGCCAGGCCGCAGGTGATATTGATGTAGAAGGCGATCCAGATGCCCCAAAACACGGGCTTCCTGAGAATCTCCGCGCGACTTACATGCGAGGTCACGGGATCGTAGACCCAGTCGGCCGGACGCTTGATGAGCAGGAAACCGAAGAACATCATCGCCGCATAAATCACGGCGAGGATGAAGAACATGTTGACCAGCCCCACCGTGCCGATCAGGTACTCCATCAACGGGCTGGCGATGGCCTTGGCCAGGCCGAAGCCGGCGACGGCGATGCCGGTGGCGAGGCCCTTGTTGTCGGCGAACCAAAGCATCAGGTTCTTGACCGGAGTCAGATAACCGACGCCCAGGCCGATGCCCATGATCGCGCCATAACAGATGAACACGCCCGGCAGGAAGTTCAGGGCGATGCTCACGCCCGTGCCGGCGAAGCCGACCACGAAGCAGACCATGGAGACGAGTGCGGATTTCTTGATGTTCTTCTCCACCATGGGGCCGGCGAATGCGGCTGACATGCCGAGGAAGAAGATGGCGAGCGAGAAGCCCCATTCCACGGAGGCCGGGCTGGCGTTGAGCCTGTCGGCGATGAGCTGCTTGAACACGCTCCAGCAGTAGACGGTACCGATTGGGATATGAATCAGCAATGCGGGGATGATTGCGCTGGTCCAACGATTCTCGGTAAACCTTGCCATTCGGTAGGATCCTTTCGTAACTGGCTGTACGATGACCTGCCGGCCTGAACAAGAACCGCATCGCTCACTCAAGGCACATCATGCAGGACTGTTCGTGAATATGCGAACAATCACTGAACATCATTGGTGTGCATTCTATCAGCGTTCCAGCTCTTGTCGACGCCGACAGCGCTACTATAACGCCACTTCGCTGGTGGGATTGCCGATGATTGCGGTCTTGATCCGTGAACTTATTCACATCGGAAATGATTATGAAATCGTATCAATGTGATTGATAGGGGGGACGCGAAAGCCCCACCCGTGTAGGGCAGGGCTTTCGCGATATGTGCTGATATAAAACGGAGCCTCCGCTCGTCGCGGAGGCTCCGTGCTGCGGTGAACTTTGCGCGCGCAAAGCTATTGCGCAAAGCCCACCGCTACGTTTTGGCCTTGGAAAGCCCACCGGGCTTTCCAAGCGGTGTTGGCCGCGCATGCGGCCCAACACCGGCCAAAACGTCAGCCCGTGTTCTGCAGGCCGGCGGCGACACCGGAGACGGTGCACAGGATCAGATAGATGAATCCCGCCTGCTGGCTCTTGCTGAGCTCTTCCTTGTCCACCTTCTTGCGCAGCGAACGCAACGCAAGCACCTGAGTGACGGACAGCGCGTCCACGTAAGGGGAGCGGATGCGGATGGCCTGACCGAGCACGTGACGGTGCTGCAGTGGCCATTCGTCGTTGACGATCTTGAGCACCCACTTGGTGGTGAGCTTCATCTCGTCGAGCACCTTCTTCGACAGGTTCTCGTCATCGCCGAGCGCCAAGTACATCTTGGCGATGCGCTCATCGGTCTTGGCCAGCGACATCTCGATGTTGTCGATGAACGTGGAGAACAGCGGCCACTCCTCGTACGCCTCGCGCAGCGTGTCAAGGTCGCCGAACTTCTCGCAGGCCGAACCAAGGCCATACCATGCGGCGAGGTTGATGCGCGCCTGAGCCCAGGAGAACACCCACGGAATCGTGCGCAGGTCGTCGAGCGACTTCGCGCCCAAACCACGCTTGGCCGGGCGGGAGCCGATTGGCAGCAGGCCGACCTCGGTAAGCGGCGTGACGATCGAGAACCACGGGGCGAAGTCCGGCGTGTTCAGCAGGTCGAGGAAGCGCTCGTGCGAGGCGTTGTCCAGAACCTCGGTCATCTGGGCGTACTTCTCGGTCATCTCCGTGTTCGTCTTCTCGACGCTCGGAGCGGACTGCAGCAGCGTCGCGGCGGCGACGGATTCCAGATGGCGGATGGCCAGCACCGGGTTGCCGTAGCGGGCGAAAATGACCTCGCCCTGCTCGGTGAGTTTGAAGCGGCAGTTGACGGAGCCCTTCGGCTGGGCGAGCACCGCGCGGTTGGCGGGGCCACCGCCTCGACCGACGGCGCCACCACGGCCGTGGAACAGCGTCAGGTCGATGTCATGCTTCGCGGCCCAAGCGACGATGCGCGATTCGGCGGAATGCAGCGCCAGCGTAGCGGTGGTCGGGCCGGCGTCCTTGGACGAATCCGAGTAGCCGAGCATGACCTCCATCTTGTTGCCGGTGGCCTTCAGACGAGCCTGCACCTCGGGAATCTTGACGATCTCTTCCAGCACGTTCACGCAGTTCTGCAAGTCCTCAAGCTGCTCGAACAGCGGGATGACGTCGATGACCGGCACATCCTCCGGGTGCGAAAACGCCAGACGGTTCAGCTCGTACACGTCGCGCACGTTCTGGGCGCTCTTCGTGAACGAGATGATGTAGCGGCGGGCGGCCTTGATGCCGTTGCGCTTCTGGATGGCACCGAGGGCGCGGAAGGTGTCGAGCACCTCGTGCGTCATCGGCTGCAGTTCGCCACGCTCGCCGTGCAGGCCGTGCTCGCGGATGTCCTCCAGCGCGCGGGCGTGCACCACGGAGTGCTGACGGAACTCCATCTCGACCATGTGGAAGCCGAAGGTCTGCGCCTGCCAGATCAGATCCTGCAGCGGGCCATACGCCGAACGCTTGGCGCCGGCTTCGGCCAGGGAACGCTGCACGACCTGCAGGTCGGCGATGAAATCGTCGCAGCTGTGGTACATGAGGTCGGCGTCGCGCTCGATGGTGTAGCGCAGGCGATCGGCCATCACCAGCATGACGGCGCGGTGCAGCTCCTTGGTGGAGATCAGTGCGGCCTTGTCGGTCAGGCGCTCGCTCATCTCCTTCTGGTGGCTCCACAGGCTCTTCAGCTCGGCGCTGGCCGGGGTCGTCTCGGACTCCATGGTCAGGTTGCGGCCGACCGTGCGGGTGGCCTCCTCAAGGGCGCCGATCACATGGTCGCTGAACTTGCGGGCGACCTGACGGCTGACCTTGGCGGTGACGTTCGGGTTGCCGTCGCGGTCGGAGCCGATCCAGCTTCCCGGATGGAAGAACGCCGGGCACTGCGGCTGTTCGAGACCGGCCTTGTCGCCCAGCAGCCAGTCGTTGAAACGGTGGTAGACCTTGGGAATCGTGGTGAACAGCGTGTTGTCGAAGATGTCGAGGATGGTATCGGCCTCCTCGACCGGCGTCGGCTTCTTCAGCGCGATCGGGGACGTGCGGAACAGCGCGTCGATCTCGTTGTAGAGGCGGCGGACGTTCTCCTTCTTGTCGGAGCCGCCGAGGCGCTTGTTCTCTTCCAGCAGCTCCGCGATGCGGCGGATCTTGCCTTCGACTGCCTTGCGGCGCGCTTCGGTCGGATGCGCCGTGAACACCGGGTGGAATTCGAGCTTCTCCAGCAACGCCTTGGCTCTGGCCGGCCCCATTTCGGTCAGCAGCTGATGGTAGGCGGTGGTCAGTTCGTTCACCGGGTCAACGGCTTCGTCGTCTTCCACCTGGTTCTCGCGCTGGTGCAGCACGGAAACGCGGTAGTTCTCCTCACTCAGGTTGGCGAGGTGGAAATATGTGGCGAATGCGCGGGCGAGCAGCTGGGCGTCGTGCAGATTCATCGCATCGATGGTGGCGACGGCCTTTGCCAGACCATCCTCATCGGGGTGCGGATCCGCCATCGCTCCGGCGAAATGCTCGGCGCTTGCCTTCACCGCGTAGTTGCGCACGGTGTCGAACGTCGCCAGCAGCTGCGGGTCATATTCGCCCAGTACGTCGCGCAGAATGCGCAGGCACAGGCTCATGTCGTTGCTGAGCGACTCAGGCAGCTCCCGCTCTTCGGGGCCCTTGGTCCCGGTGCCGGTCGACACGATGGTCGCGTCGGCGGGCGTGATCTGTTGATCGGTATCGGTCATTCATAACCTCCTTTGTCTTTTGGGTCCGGTTGCTCGGCCAGTCGGTCTTCCGCGGCTCCTCCGCGGTTGTGTTGGCCGTCAGTTGCGAGCCCACAGCCGGTTGCGCCAAAAGCTGTGTGCCTATTCTATTGCCCTGAAATCGCAAGTTGTATTACGAAGTCCAATTTTCCTCTGAAGGATTACTGGTAAACATGTAACCTTCACCATATCTTCACGCTGTTGGATGGCCCGGGAATGTCGTCCTGAATATCCTCGTCGCCGCATCGTCCATAATCTTGTCGAAGGTAGTCCATCATGCGAACGCCGGTTTCGGTCATACCCCATGAGTTCACGGCGCGGAGTAAGAATGACTACTGTAACCATCTTGAAAACACGCCCGAGCACACCCATAGGGCGGCAAAAACAACGGCATGATACGGATAGAGAAGAACATGCAACAGCACAAGAACGGCGACGCGCCCCATCAGGACGCGGCGACGGCGGTGAGTCATTTCCACACCCACTCCGTTCCCCTTGACATGGAAGACATTCGACGCGACTGGGACAAGCCGATCTCCGAGGCCGGCCTCGCCGCCAAGACCAGCGTCGTCGTGCGCGTCGGCGCACTGGACCTGGGTGCCGGAACCGGAAGCTTCCGCGTGCGCGAGATGATGCACCGCATCGCGTACCCCCTGGGCGTGCACGTGCGCGCCGACGTGAACCTGACGGACATCGAGGCCACCTGCACCGATGACGCCAACCGCATCACCGAGGTCATCGACCTGCCCACCACCGGCGTCAACACCGAGCGCATCTGGCTGCTGGAGCATTACACCGACTGGTTCAGCGTGAACCTCGGGCTCGATTCCATGTACCATCGCGCGGGCGACGTGTCCGAAGGTGTGGTGCAGAACCTTGAGCAAAGCGACATGTCCGAGGTCTCCGCGCAGCTGGCCAAGAAACTGCGCGCCGAGAAGAAGGCACAGAAGGAGCTCAGCGGCGAGGCCTCCGACGACCCGGTGCTCGACGCCCTGGAGGCGGCCGAGGTCACCGTGCCCGTCTCCATGGTCCGCGCGGCCGCGGCCGACATCGCCGCGGAAGGTTCGACGGACGACGAGCTGCGCTCCGAATCCGAGGCCGCCCTGGAAGAGGATCGCGAGGCCAAGCTGCTGCATGACCGGTTGATGCAGCAGCGCTCCGGAAAGCATGATTTCGTGGAGACGCCGGATCTCGACGCGGCCGCCGCGGCGGCGGGCGGCACAGGCGCGGACGCGGGCGCAGGCGCAAGCGCCAGCAGTGCGGAAGACCAGAACCTGAACGAATTCGGGACATCGATGTCGGCGGAGGCGCTGCTGGGCGCGAAACGCCGGAAAACCCGCGCCCACAAGCCGCTGACCGGCGAGTACGCCGAGCATTTCGACCACGTGGGCCGTTCCGCGGGCGAAGGGCGCAAGCCCATCACCGTGCGGCAGGCGCATGAGCGGCTCGACCTGATCGAGAGCCGTAAGCCGCTCTATTCCCCGGCGTTCGCCGGCTTCGCCTCCGCAGTCGCCTGCGCATCCTTCGTGTTCCTGCTCGGCGGCGGCCCCTACGACATGATCGGCGCGTTCGTCGGCGCCGGACTGGGCCACTGGCTGCGCCGCAAACTGTTCGCCCACCATCTCAACCAGTTCTTCGTGACGTTCGTGTGCGTGGCCCTGGCTGCGCTCGCCTGCACGGGCACTCTGCGCCTGATCGGCCTTCTCGACCCGATCGCGCTGACGCATGACACCGCGTACATCGGCGCGATGCTGTTCGTCATCCCTGGCTTCCCGCTGATAACGGGCGGCCTCGATATGGCGAAGATCGACTTCCCGTCCGGCATCCAACGAGTGGCATACGTGCTGTGCATCATCCTGATGGCCACGCTGGCAGGCTGGGGAGTGGCCATGATCGTGCATCTGAACCCGACCGGGTTCGAGCCGCTGGGGCTCAATCCGTGGGTGAACACGGGGCTGCGGGCCGTCACCGCCTTCCTCGGCGTGTGGGGCTTCTCGATCATGTTCAATTCGCCGCAGCGCATGTGCCTGGTCGCCGCCACCATCGGCATGATCACCGACACGCTGCGACTGACGCTGGTCGATTTCGGGGTGCCGGCCGAGGCCGGGGCGTTCATCGGCGCGCTGCTGGCCGGTCTGCTCGCTGCCGGATGGCGCACCGCCGTGCACAACGGCCTGCTGCCGCCGCATCTGGGCTATCCGCGCATCTGCCTGACCGTGCCGTCCATCGTCATCATGGTGCCCGGTCTGTATATGTACCGGGCGATGTTCTACCTCGGACAGTTCGATACGCTGCACGCGCTGGACTGGGCGTTCCGAGCGTTCATGGTGATTATCTGCCTGCCGATAGGTTTGGTGATGGCCCGCGTGATCACCGATAAGTCATGGCGGTATGACGTCTGACGCCTTGCCTGCGCAGCGGACGGTTCCCGATGGGATTCGTGTGAGGAATCCTCATGCGTTCCTTGTCGGGAATCATTCGCCGTGCAAAGAGGAGTACGTCCAACGGCCTGCGAGCATGGTCGCCGCCACCGGCATCGCCCGCATCTCCTCCGGCGTGGAGACAGCATACGGGTCGCGGTCCAAGAGCACCAGGTCGGCTGGATCTCCGGGCTCAGGGCGGTCGCGTCCGACGGCTGTGGAAGCCGCCAGCGCGGTGCGCGCATCCAAGCATTGCTCCGGCTGGAACGGTTCGCGGTCTGAGCTTTCCGTGCCGAACACAGCGGCCGATATCGCCATCCATGGGTCGAGCGGCGCAACCGGCGCATCCGACCCCATGCGCAGCCTGACGCCGGCATCGTGCAGTGCCTTGAATGCGTAAGGGATTCCACCCGGATTCGCCCAGAACCTCGTGATGACATCGCGATCGTCCATGGCGTGCTGTGGCTGGATGCTGGCGGTCAGCCCGAGCTTCGCGAATCGGGGAATATCCGCCGGCTTCAGCATCTGGGCGTGCTCGATGGAACCGTGGGCGTGTGTGCTTGCCGCCGCGTTGGGCACGATGGTGTTCGCCTCATCGCCGATGGCATGGCACGCGATGGCGAACCCATGGCATGTCGCCACGTGGAAATACGTCTCGATCTGGTCGGGTGCGTAACTGAGCGTGCCGTAAAAGTCGGGGAATATATCGGAATACGGCATCGAGCAGAACGCCGAACGGGTGTTCAGCGAGCCGTCCGAGATCATCTTCATCGCGCCGACGTGGCCCAGTCCATCGCTGCCGGGCAGCTCGACGCCCGTCTTCCAGCCGGCTTCAATCGCATCCTCCAGCCGTTCGGGATACACGCCCGCCTCCACGCGCAATCCTCGGATGCCATGGGTGAATGAGCCATCCCAATCGATGCCTGTCCAAGCGGAATCGTTAGCGTCGCGCGGGCGGGGAGACGCCGCGGAGAACCGGCGGGTCCACGTGTCGACGTTTTCCGCCATCTCATAGTCGCGGATGCCGACCACGCCTTTGCGGGCGGCATCCGCCTCGGCCTTGCGAATCAGTTCGAGCGTCTCCTCCGCCGCTCCGGGCGCATTGTCGAGCTTGCAGTAGGCGTCGAACCATTCGAGCTCGCCCACAAGACCGGACTCCCTCACGGTCAGGCCCAGTCGCCGCGCCGCCGGTTGCCGTCGCCGAGATCCGGGAGCCGGCGGGCGTGATTGCCGCAATCGCGCCGCCCTTGATCGCGATGTCTACGCGGCGGGCGCTGCCCGGGAACCGCGCGTTGGTGATTATCGTCATAATTGCCTGTACCTGCCATCCTGCATCAGATCAGAAGGTCATGGGCGCATGTGGCAGAAACATCGTACATATCCGTTCGCGCCTCGGTTGCTTGGCCGGTTACACCAATCCCCTTCGCCGTACCCCCCCCCTAATTGTGTGGCGTCACCTTCGACGTCACGTTTAAATCGTCTTCCCAGTGTACATGCAAGTCTTCTGTGAACAGAACCCGCCGGTGTGTACAGTCGTGCGAAAGAAGGCGGCCGGCGATTTCCTCATGCGCGGTCTCCGCCGAGCCGAGGTGAGTTATCCACCGCGTTGCGCACATTCATCCACATTTGTCCACATTTTTTGAGGCGCGGTAGACGGGGAACTGCCCGGTTCCCTACACTCGGCTCCACGGCAATATTCGAGTCACAAAGGAGCGGCCGACCATGGGCGGATCAATCGCACTGGTGCAATTGACGGAGTTGAAGCACCAGCGTATGAAGCAGTGCGCTGAATTCCAGCAGCGCAGCAGGTGGCAGCCGCCATACGCCTTGACCACGGCCCTGGAGCTTCAGGCGATTGAAATACCGCGCCTGCCAAAAGGACGCGCCATGTTGAACGGTATTACAGTTGTCGTCCCGAGTGCCAATGAAAGGCGCAATCTCGTCGGCATAAACGAAGTGACATGGTCCTTCCCTGTTGATGTCGTCATGGTCGAGCAATGCTTGTGCGTGTCTCCGGCCTGCACATGGGCGATGTTCGCCGGATGGCTGAATCTCGAAGAGCTGATCGTACTGGCGGAGTCAATGATGCGCCGGGATGGGCGTCTGCGCAGGACGACCATTGAGGAGCTGACGGCGTATCTGGATTCGGCGCGGGAATTCACGGAAGCGGTCTTTGAAGAGACGGGCCGCCGGCCGAATATGTTTCGCGGATATGCCAATTGCCGGCGTGCGTTGCGTGTGATTCAGGAGGGGACGGATTCGTCGATGGAAACGCGCACCCGACTCGTTCCCCTCAAATACGGGATAGACGCGCCCTGCGTCAATTACAAGATTGGAGTGAAGCGTCTGAACCGGGCCGTATATCTTGACCTCGCTTACCCGGAATACAAGATCTGCATTGAGTTCGACGGAGGGCATCACGCCGGTCAATGGCTGGAAGATGCACGCCGGCGGCAGGCAATCGAAGACGAGAAGTGGCGGTATATCCAAGTCACCAAGCTTGACCTCGGTGATGAATGGAGTGAGGAAGCTTTGGCCAGACGGATCGCGGATAAGATCCAGGAGGTCACTGGAATTCCCGTGCCCGTCACTGCGCGGAAGACCATCCAACAGGTGTGCGATGCCAGAGCGATGAGACGCAAGCCACTGTACGAGCGGATAGGGTTTGAACCATTGTTGCCGCGAGTCCCGAACGCCAATGCCGATTTTCCTGACGCGGATGACCTTGACGGTATCGCGTGATCGAAGGCAGGGGTGCGGCATCGCACGATTGCGCTGATGTGATTGCGTTGGAAAGAGAAGCGGAGGGTTGTAGCTGGCTGCGCCTTGACCGGATGGCGTCTTCTATGACGCTATCTGCGTCTCAAGGGGTTGATTGGGCGTCCTCTGGGCATCTATCTGCGTTTCAGGGGGTTGCCGAAACGCGATACCCGGAGTATTGCCGGTGAAATGCCATTGGGATCATGCGGTTTGAGGTGCGTTTATACTTTGGCACCAACCCCTCGAAACGTAGATAGATATTCGGCGCGGTCCAAATCAACCCCTCGAAACGCAGATAGCCTTATCTCGGCGAGTTCGACGGGTCGGGGCAGGGGTGTGCAGACGGCTTTCTGTCCCGAAGGGCGACACCGTTATGGGAAGGCCCCTTCGTCGCGTGCCTCGGGGCGGCGTGACGAGGAGGGCCTGATGCAATCGTTGCGTTCGACTGCTGGAAAATCAGTACTTCATGCCCATGGCCTCGCGCACCTGGTCAAGGGTCTCCTCGGCGATGGCGTTGGCGCGGGCGTTGCCGTCGTGCAGGATGTCGCGGATGGAGTCCATGTCCTTGGCGAGCTCTGCGCGGCGCTCGCGATGCGGGGCGAGGAACTCGTTCACGGACTCAATTACGTACGCCTTGAGCGCGCCGGCGCCTGCATCGCCGATTTCGGCGGCAATGTCCTTCGGGTCGCGGCCGGTCACCAGTCCGGCGGTGGTCAGCAGCGCGGACACCTGCGGGCGGGCGATGGGGTCGAAGGTGATTTTGCGCTCGGAATCGGTCGGGCTCTTCTTGATGAGCTTGGCGGTCTCCTCGGCGGTGGCGCCCAGCATGATGGAGTTGCCGTACGACTTGCTCATCTTGCGGCCGTCGAGACCCGGAATCTCCGGTGCCTCAGACAGAATGGCGGCCGGCTCCGGGAACACCGGGTTCTTCTTGGCGTAACGCTCGTTGAAACGGCGGGCGATGGTGCGCGTGATTTCCACGTGCGGCAGGTTGTCCTTGCCGATCGGCACGACATTGGCCTTGCAGAAGAGGATGTCGCACGCCTGATGCACGGGGTAGGTGAGCAGCAGGCCGGTCAGCGCGTGGCCGGAGGCCTCCATCTCGGACTTCACGGTGGGGTTGCGGTGCAGCTCGGCCTCGGTGACGAGGGAGAGGAACGGCAGCAGCAGCTGGTTCTCGGCCGGCACGGCGGAGTGGGTGAACATCATGGTCTTGGCCGGGTCGATGCCGGCGGCCATGTAGTCGAGCACGAGGTTCAGCACGTTGTCCTGGATGTGCTCAGTGGTGTCGCGGTCGGTGATGACCTGGTAGTCGGCGATGATGATGTTGGTGTTCACGCCGCGGTTCTGCATGGCCACGCGCTCCTTGATGGAGCCGAAGTAGTGGCCGAGGTGCAGGCGGCCGGTCGGGCGGTCGCCGGTGAGCATCGTGAATTTGCCCGGCTCGGCTTCAAGTTTGGCGAGCGTGGCGTCCGAACGCTTCTTCGCGGCCAGGAAGCTGGCGCTCATTTCGTTGCCCGCTGCGGTCAGTTGCTGCTGTTCTTGGTCCGTCATAAGTCGCCCTTTGCTTGCTTCAAAACGCCGAAAATATCGCTTTTATCGTAAAAGTCCAAGCAGACAACCATTTCTCTCATAACAAGTGGTACTCTCTTATGTGATGAATTGATAGTTACATTTACATGCCAGGGGGTCACATGGGCCGCGGACGTCAGAAAGCAAAACAGCAGAAAATAGCCCGGAAGCTCAAGTACCTGACCACCGATACCGATTACGATGAGCTCGCCAAGGAGCTGAGCACGCAGGAGCCGGGCGAGGGGTCGCCCGATCCGTTTGCCGATATCGAGGCTTCGTATTCTCATGATGCGAACGCCGCCGTGGACAATACGCAGGGATCCGTCGCTGAGGATGACCTTGACGAGTACGCCAAGTGGGCTGCCGAGGCTGCGGCGAAGGCGACCAGTGGCGAAATGCCGGCCGTGAAGGCGCCTGAATCTCAGGCTCCGAAGCCCAAGCCGATGCCGCGCAAGCCGATTCCCATGCCCATGCCGGCCGCGCTCAAGCCCAAGAAGGCATGATTTTCGGATTTCGTCGCTGCTGGCCCGGTGGTAGGGTCGCATTGACGCGATTTCGTATGTCATGATGACGATTCCGTTGCGATATGCGATGACAGCGATGCTGACGCCCAGTATGTGCGCTCGCTGACCGCATCATGGGCGGCCGCTCGGCAGCTGGAGCCAGATAGACGTATTCCCGTCGGCAGAGCGGTTTCTGACGCGCTATGGGCGGCGGCGTGACGTCGATATTCTGCTGCTGGACGTCGAAATGGGCTCGATGGACGGCGTGGCGTTGGCGAAGGCCGTGCGCAAGGCGGGCGGCACGATGCAGATCGTGTTCGTCACTGGGTATTCGGATTACATCGCCGAAGGATACGACGTTGAAGCGCTCAATTATCTGATGAAACCGGTGGATGCGGCCAAGCTGTTCGACGTGCTCGACAAGGCGGTCGCGCGCATGCGCCGCGATTCCAAGTGCCTTGATCTGCAATGCGCGGAAGGGCTGATGCGTATTCCGCTGGCCGACATCCGCTATCTTGACGTGCGCCGTAATTATGTGACGGTGCACACCGACCGGGATTATACGGTGAAACGCCCGCTGGGCGAGTTCGAGGCCGAGCTCGGCGACGGATTCTGCCGGGTGGGACGCGCGATGATCGTGAACCTGCGGCGAATCCGCTGCGTGGGCAGGTCGTCCGTGCAATTGACCGACGGGACGACGCTGCCACTGCCTCGTGGGGCGTACGAGCCGTTGAATCGGGCAATCATAGACCAGACATGATTACGCATGGCCGGCTCACGGCCGGCAGGGTGCCGGAAAGCCGTCCCCGGCTGGACGGGGCAGAACGCAAAGGAGGGGCACGATGTGGTTCCGTGGGCGAGGCAAGGCCGACAGGGCCATTGCGGCATATCAGCGCGAGCTGGTCGACACGCATTACCGCGAGGTCGAGAACATGTACCGTCAGATGCGCATGTGGCGGCATGACTACCGTAATCACCTTCAGACGATGAAGACGTTGGATACCCCGATCAAGTCCGGCAATGCGATGGCCGACGTGATTCTGAGCAGCAAGATGTCGCTTGCACAGGCGCATGGCATCGACGTGCGCGTGGACGCCCATACCCATATTCCGATCAAGCTGCGCATTTCGGAACTCGATTTGTGCTGCGTCCTCGGCAACCTGTTCGACAACGCGATCGAGGCCAACGACGGGTTACCTGAAGCCGATCGCATGATTCGCGTGTATATGGACATGAAGGGCACGCAGCTGTACATCTCGTTCACCAACGCTTCCTCGGGCGGCAAGCAGCGCAAGGTCGGTGGCGCTTCCGCACCACCAAATCAGACGAGGGGCACGGTTTCGGGTTGGTCCACATCGCCCAGATCATCGAGGCTGCGGGCGGCTACCTGAGTCGCAACTTCGAGGACGGCGCCTTCACCACGGAGATTCTGCTGCCGCAGTCCTGATGACGGCGGTGCGGGCTCATGAGAGCGGATTGTCGATGCGCGTGCTGCCCGCCGGCGAGGTTGGCGCGGCCATCGTTGTTCTGCCCGTATCGTGGCAGCGTGGCAGTTTGCCGCGGAGCGGGTGATATGGCCTGTTTTTTGTTCCGCTCTTATAGTGGGGCGGCTTGCGCCGTTTGGTTTGCGTAATACTCGGTTTCGGTCCGTTCCGGTGTCCGGTGGCCCGAGGGCCGGTGCGGACGCTTCGGGTCCCCGCCGCGAGACCCGCCGGAACGTCGCCGGTTCCGGGTCCCTCGGATCCCGGAAGGGCTCGTGCCGCCGGACGAGCCCGGTCCTGTACGCGCCGTCGGCGTTCTCGGCCATGGCGTTGCCGTACGGGTCGCCGACCGTGCCGGTCGACGGCAGCATGCCGTATTCCATCACCCTGGCGTGCAGTACACCGTGCCGGTGTACTGCACGCCATGATCGCCGTGGCGGGCGAGACCGTCGGTCCCGCCATGCGACGCAGCCCACGCGATCGCCTGCTCCAACGCCTGCAGGGGCGGCTCCTCCGTGTTCATGGTGGTGGCGCACGCCCGGCCCACGATCCGCCTGGCGAACATGTCGGTGACGGATGCGGTATACGCGGAGCGCCCGTCGGCCATGCGCCCGTAGGTGATGCCGGCCACGTGCGGCCGGTTCGGCGCCTCGGCCTCGAACTTGCGGTCCACCAGGTCGGGCCTGCCGCCCGTGCCCTTCGCGGGCCTGGTGGTGACGGGCGTCTTTCCACGCCTGACGCCCTGCATGCCGAGCCCGCGCATGATGTCCATCACCTGGTCGCGGCCCGCTTCCCCGGGATCCCGACCCTTGCCGACGAGCCCATGCCGCACCTCGCGGCATCCGTACACGGCGGAGAACCCGCCGGCATGGATGTCCATGACGTCGCGGGCCAGCGCCTCGTGGCGCGCCCGCATGCGGCTGACGGGCCCTGGCCTGAACATGCGGTAGCCGCGCGGCGTGAGGAAACCGCAGTCCAGCGCTTCGGACAGGACCTTGCGATCGGCCCGGCCTTGAAACGGTTCCCGTATTCGTCGATGCACGCGGCCATCAACGCCGTGTCGGGTCGAGCCCGGCCGCGAAGAAAGCCGGAGCCGTCGTCGATATCTCTTTCGCCCGGCGCAATTCCGTGTTCTCCGCCCGCAGCCGCTTCAGCTCCGCCATCGCCTCCTGCGCGGACCGCTTCGTCTCCGCGGCGGCCGTCGCGTCCGACCGGCCGCGCCGGCGCCGCAGTGATTCCGGCGCCATTCCCGGATCCTTGGCGACCTGTTCGATCGCCTTCGTCTCCGACGAATACGACGACCTGGACTCCGTCAGCAGCCTGACGGCCTTCGCCCGGAACTCCGGAGTGTATCGAGTGCCCTTTGCCATGGTTCCATCATCTCCCATCGAGTTAGAGGAAAAGCGGAACAAAAAACAGGCCATATCAGTCGCACCTCAGTTGCTCGATTGTGGTGTGTTTCTGCAAGTTGGCGTCCACAGTACGAGCTGGTGACTTTTTCTTGAACTCCCTGATTGGGAGGAACAAGTATGCTTGAAACATCGTTGGGCGTTTTACTGCGCCCGTGCCTTTAAAGAGGCGCATTGTTGACCAGCGACCGATTTATCAGCGATAATCTTTCCCATTTTCTTTGCGAAGCATTGCAAGCGTCTTGTCCTTGCGTGCCTTTCGTCCGTCCTTATTCCGAATGGTGCCGGTTGGAAGATCGTGCTTCTTTTCATACGTGCCGACAGTGCAGTCGCTTCTTGTCTTACGAACTTTGCCGAACATAATCCGTCTCCTTTGGCTTTAGGCTATTCTAATTGTAAAGCTTGCGCATCATTATATTACCTATTGCTCGAGCGGTGGATAGCTGCATATCGAAAGAGACTTCTAGCTCAAGATATACGGAATGATTCCACCATTAGGGGCTGATACTACTGGTATCCGCACCATGAAATATTCTGAAATATCCTTGTGTCTTAACACTGATGTCTTAGCAGAAGGAGAATCGCATGGCTGGCTCATACGGCGCGGAGACGACGCAGGGGGAGAGATACAGGCTTTCCTTCACCGTTGGTGGACTTCTCGCCCCGCAGGGCCGTGCGCTTGCCGAAATGTACCTGAATCGTATGGGCGGTGGCAGCACTGAGCGTTCTTCCCAAGCCAAGGTCTCTGAAAAGATCTCTGAAAAGGCCGACGAAAAGAGCAACAAGAATGCTGGCGAAGAAGTCGGCAAGTCCATTGTTGCGATTCGCCAACAGGCCGTCGAGGAAAACGTTCTTGCGATTCGCACGGATTCCGCGAACAGGCGCGTTGTGGCGGAAACTACTAGGCGGCTCAGTGCGCTCACGGTCGGGGAGCTTGCATATTTGGCAGGCCCATATTCCTCCATATCCGACCGCGAGGCACTTATGTGGATCGCGATGTGCCGTTATTACGCAATCGTCGGGGAATTCGCCGGCGAAGTACTTAAAAAGCATTATCTTACCGGCAATACGCATTTGGACTTTGAGGATTATGATCGGTTCATTGCGGACAAAGCTACATGGCATCCTGAGCTGGAAACCATAAGCGAGGGAACGGCGAAGAAACTCCGGTCCAATCTGTTCAAGGCCATGGTTGAGGCCCATCTGTTCGATAAAAATTCCGACACGGTGGTTTCCTTCCTACCCAGTCCCTCTTTGGCGGATATCCTTATGAAGAGACCAGATTCGTTCGGGTTTTTCCCGATGCGTGAATCATCCTTGTGAGTACGAATGGGGGATAGCATGACCGATTTCATCGCAGGCGTTGAAGCTGCCGATGAGCACCGTGACATTGATGCTGATTTCGCTCATTTGCGCGAGATTATGGAGTCCCGTTCGTTCAGAACCAATAGTGGATTGGCCGGTGAGCAGCCTTATTACATTTATGACTATCCGCCTAGGCAGGAGCTTGAGGTCGCCGAACATATCAGGCAATTGGTGAGTCAGCTGCAGACGATGACGCCGAAATATGATGGCGATTATGCTCCGCAGGTGCTCACGCTGGATTTATTCGATGTTGTTCTGGAGATTCTTGGTAATCGTGGCATTCTGGATCGTGTGCTTAATAGGGAGGCAAAACGCCACAGAAAAGTCTCGTCGGATGCGCATACGGATAAGTTTTTAGGACTGCTCGATAACGTGTTGGGCGCGGATACGGCTCAGTTGCCTGATACCATTCGTGATCATTACGAGCAGGCCAAGAGCGAGGGCGGAGCCAATATCGTATTCATTACGGGAATCGGCAAGGTCTACCCGTATATTCGTGCGCATACACTGCTTAACGCGTTGCAAGGGCGCATCGATGATCGCCCATTGGTGCTGTTTTATCCGGGTACGTTCACAAGAAGCGCTACTTCAGGATCGGTCATGTCGCTGTTCAACTGTTTGCCTGGGGATAATTATTATCGTGCGCAAAATCTGCGTGAGATGAGTGTGCGACTGGAGGAATGACAGGAATGACGGCCTAAGGGTTGTTTTGCCGATTTAGGTGGAATGCGAGTAACGCTTGCGAAGTATTCGTTCAAAGAAGAAGGGAACGCAGATGAACGGGGAAAGCGCTATCAGCTTCAAGGAGTTGTTCAGCAAGGACATTGACCGCAACATCAATGGTGTGATCAAGGCCAATGATGAGAAAAATCTTAACGATGAGGTCAATGAGTATGTGCTGACGGAGGAGATCTGCCGGAATCTGGCTAAATTCCTTGACGCATACAACGACCCGTCGAACCACGAACAGAATGGCGCATGGATTTCCGGTTTCTTTGGTTCTGGTAAATCGCACTTATTGAAGATGCTGTCACACGTTTTGGGCGAGGTTCCGGCTGAACTCGTCGACAAGGGCAATAAGCCGACCATGAATCGTGAGCAGATTGTTCGTACCTTTATGGGCAAAGCCGAATCGCAGGATGACCAGATGCTTGCAGGGCAGCTTGAGAAGACCTTGACGATTCCTGCCACGTCGATTCTGTTTAACATCGATCAGAAGGCAGATAAATCCAATGCCTCTGATGCGCTGTTGTACGCCTTTGTCCGCGTATTCGATGAGGCGCGTGGCTTCTATGGCAAGAATCCGTTTGTCGCGAAATTCGAACGTGATCTGGCGAACAACGGCTACCTTGACGATTTCAAACATGAATTCGAACAAGCGGCTGGCAAACCGTGGAGCGAGGGGCGCGACGAGGCCGTGCTATGGGATGATGAGATCTGCGGAGCCTATGCCGCGGTGACGGGCAAGCCGGAGCAGGACAGCATCATCCAGCGCTATGAGGATACGTATACGATGACGGTCGGCGATTTCGCAGACGACGTGAACGCATGGCTGTCCCATCAGGAACCGAACCGCCGTATCTTGTTCCTCGTGGACGAGGTTGGCCAGTTCATCGGTGAGAACAGGGAGCTCATGCTGTCCCTGCAATCCATTGCCGAGGATCTTGCCGTCAAGACCAACGGGCGTGCATGGGTAGTGGTCACCTCTCAGGAAGACATGGATACCATCGTCGGTGATCGGACCAAGCAGCAAAGCTATGACTTTTCGAAGATCCAGGGCAGGTTCTCCATCAAGCTGAAGCTCAACAGCGCCGACGTGGTGGAAGTCATTCAGAAGCGCTTGCTGACCAAGAAACCGGAATATGAGTCGGTGATGAACGAGCTGTGGGATGAGCAGAACGCGAACCTGCGCACCATGTTCGAATTCACTCGTGAGACTTCGAAATTCAGTAATAACAAGGCATACAGCAAGGACGATTTCATCGCATCGTATCCGTTTGTGAACTATGAGTTCGAGCTGTTCCAGAACGTGCTGCGGGAAATGAGCCGGTACAACATGTTTTCCGGACGCCACGCATCTGTGGGTGAACGGTCCATGCTTTCCACCATCAGCAGCACGTTGCGATCCGGCCAGAATGAGATGGTCGGGGCCCTGATGCCGTTCGACAAACTATATGACGGTATTGCCGACGCCATCCAATCAACCTCGAACTTCCGCATCAACCAAGCCGAAAAGAGACTCGGCTCCGATATAAAGGAGCTGGGCGTGCGCCTGCTGAAGGTGCTGCTGCTGGTCAAGCATGTCGACGGATTCCCCACCACACCGCATAACCTGCGCATTCTGCTGACCGACCAGTTCGACATGGACGTGATGGAACTGGAACGGAACATCAAGTATGTTCTGGGAGAGTTGGAAAAAGATACGTATGTGCAGCGTGTGGGGGATACTTACAACTATCTGACCAACGAAGAGCAGGATATCGAGCAGGAGATCAAAAGCACGGACATCGACTCCAGCAAGGAAATCGACGAGCTGAAGAAGATCCTGGTCAGTGACGTGCTCGGCAAGATGACCGTGGCATACGGCGAACAGCGTGCCCAGTTCCGCTATGGTTTGCGCATCGATGGGGTGCAACAGTCCGCGCAACAGCCCATCTGGTTGAACGTGGTCACATCGACCAATGCGCAGGACCGTGCCGATGCCATTCGCATGGGCATGGGTATGCGCGACACCATCACTTTGCTGTTGGATATGTCCGACAGAACACTGTTCGATGATCTGCGCATGTACGTGAAAACCTACACATACCTCATGCGCACCGACAAGAACAGCCAGTCAGAAGTGCGCCAGCAGATCATCTCCCGCAAGAGCGTCGCCAATGAAAGGCTTTACACGGAGCTGCGTACCCGCATCGTCAAAGCCGCGGCCAATGGCGAGTTCGACTATAACGGCGGAAAAGTGGAAGTGAAATCCACCGAGGTGCAGGCGCGTATGGCGGAAGGTCTTGGAACGCTTATCGGCCGGTATTACACAAACTTCTCCCTACTTGGTGGGCAACGATATGAGGAAACAGATCTCGCCCGCATCATCATGAACGCTTTGCAGCACCAGCCTGGCATGCTTGACGGCATGAACGCAGTGCAAGACAAACTCGACGTTCCCGCCGATGATGTGTTCGCCGCGGTCAGTCGTGACAAAGGCAAAGGCATGGTCGCCACCGTCAAGAGCCTTCTTGATGCCTACGGCAGCGTTCCCTATGGTTGGCCGTACGCCGCCACGCTCGCATGCATCGGCCACTTGTATGGTTCCGACAGAATCACGCTGACGCTGGATGGCAAGCCGGTGCAGCGTAGTGAGGCCGCCCGTTTGCTTAGGGAAACGAAGAAGCAGGATTCCATCCGAGTGGATCTGCCACGCGTATTCGACACGAGAAAAGTTTCACAGCTGCGTGACTTCGCCAGGGATTTCCTTGGACTCACCGCTGCGGACCTGCCATCGAACGCGATTGATCTGGCGGAGGCCGTTACCACGCGACTTAAGTGGGAAGCGGAGAGTCTGACCCAGCTGCGCGTGCGCAATGCCCGATTCGGCTTTGTGCAGCAGCTCGACAAGGCCATTGAGAAAATCAACTATGCCTCCGGAATGGGTGAGGACTGGCTGCTTGGCGATTTCACCGCACAAGAAACCGAAAACGGTTCCGAAGAACTGCTCGAGTTTAAAGAAGACGTAATCGACCCGATTGTCGCTTTCCTCAACGGCTCCCAATCCAGGATTCTTGCAGACGGATTGGAATGGCTGAAAAACAACAAGCCGAACATCGACTATGTATCTGGCACTACGGCAGTAAGCCTGTACCAATCCGCGGAACAGCTGGCAAACGACCCGAACATCTTCCGCAAAACCAATAAATTCAAGACTGCCATTGACGATCTGCGTGAGGCAACAGACGCAACCATCCAAACCGAACGCGCCAACGCACTCAACGACGTGGAAGATATTCGCGCCAGAATCCACGATTCCACCGAATATCAGCACGCAACACAAACCGCGCAAACCAAGGTCGAGACAGAACTGGACCAAGTGGCGGAACGCATGCAGCGCATACCGTTCATCTACAAAATGCGCGAAAGCGTACACGAACTGAGCGAACGCACTTACCCGCAACTCATCAATGCACTAGCAGCCTCCGCACCGAGACCGAAGACCGCGCTCGCAGATGAGGTGCAGACTCCATCTACTACACCGACGGATACGAACATTCCTGAAGTATGGCAAGAGAAAACCCCGCGCGTGGCCGTGTCGTTCGCCACCATCAGCAGACCTCACACCAAGGATGCTTTGGAGACCAAGGATGATGTGGATGACTTCCTTGATGCCTACCGCCGTGAGCTTATCGCCGCCATTGAGAATGGAAAGAAGATCCTGCTATGAACACGTCGAAACTGCAAGCCTTCGCAACGGATGCGCGCCGCCAGCTCATGAATGCGGTGCAGGCCCGGCTTGACGCCGCATTGGTGCCGAATTCCGACGCCCAGGTTGACGACCCACGTGCATTCGATTTTCTGCAGCGTGAGATCGGGCAGGCCGGTGGCGGTGAAGAGGGCCGCAGACATGTGGTGGAACACTATGCGTACCGGTGGTTCAACCGCATCATTGCGTTCCGTTACATGGATGTGCACGGGTTCACCGGCACGCCGGTGGTCTCTCCAGCTGGCCTGACCAGCACGAATGGTCTGCCGGAAGTGCTTGCAGCCGCGAAACGAGGCGAGTATGACAGCAGGGTGTTCTCGTTGCGGGTGAATGATAAGGCCAAAGAGCGCATCGAAGGATTGCTGAGTGGTTCCGTCATGGCAGATGATCCGCAGGGCCTGGCTTATGGTCTGCTGCTGCAATCCGAATGCCGGTTCTGGAATCGTAACCTGCCGTTCATGTTCGAAAACGTCGGCAAGGAGGCCGGCAGAGTGGATGAACTGCTCATGCCAGCCGATTTGCTCGCCGAGGGTTCCGTGTTGAGGAATGCGGTGGAGGTCATGGCCCCGGAGGATTGCGGTGTTGACGATCCGTCCGGCAACGTGGAGATCATCGGCTGGCTGTACCAGTACTACATTTCGGAACGCAAGAACGAGGTGATGGACGGGTTCAAGAAGAACCACAAAGCCGGAGCCAATGAGATTCCCGCCGCCACCCAGCTGTTCACGCCGGATTGGATCGTGCGCTACCTTGTGCAGAACACCGTGGGCAGGCTCTGGATGCAGTCACATCCAGACAGCCAGTTGTACAAGAACTGGAACTACTATATTCAGCCTTCAGAGGATGACTCCGCCGGGAACGAGGATATCCTCGCAATCCGGACTCCGGAAGACCTGACCGTATGCGATCCCGCATGCGGTTCCGGCCACATGCTCACCTACGCGTTCGACCTGCTGTATGAGATCTACGAGGAGGAGGGGTATGCGCCGAGCGATATTCCCAGCCTGATTCTCAAACACAACCTGTACGGCATGGAAATCGATGAACGAGCCGCAAGCCTTGCCGCCTTCGCTCTGACCATGAAGGCTCGCTCCCGTTCCCGTAGATTCTTCAAGAAGCAGGTGGAGCCGAATATTCAGCGCATTGCGCCGATTGCGTTCAAGGAAGACGAAGTCGTAGAACTGAATGACCTATACCAGGTGAATCTGGACTCCACGGTATGGAATACCTATGCGAAGGCGGATGTATATGGTTCGCTGATTCAGCCGCCGCAGGAGCTTGTTGATCTTGCCTCATCGGCAGAAGACACTGAAGCCGAAACCACATTGTTTGACTCGCTTCTGCGTGAATGCGCGGAGGAGATTTTCGCCCAGACAAGGTATCTTGCCCGCAAATACACGGCAGTAGTGGCGAACCCGCCATACATGGGCGCAAAGAACATGAGCGCCGAGCTCAAACAGTTCGTGCAGGATCGCTATGAGGATGGTAAAGCCGATCTCTTCGCTGCATTCATCATGCGTAACCGGCAATTCCTGCGACATAACGCGATGTTGGGCATGATTACGATGCAATCGTGGATGTTCCTGTCTTCATTTGAGGATTTGAGGCGCAACCTGCTTGCTTCTTCAGCTATAGAAACGATGTCGCATCTTGGTGCCGGAGCATTCGACAGCATCGGCGGCGAAGTGGTCTCCACGAATGCGTTTACGCTCAAAAATAGCCCTAATAGCGGGAAGGGTATTTATATTCGGCTGGTGGATGTCTCCGGTGACAGTAATCAGGCGGATGCTTGTGCGGAAGCGATTAACGGTGATGCGAATTATCGCTTCGAGGTGAACCAACACGAGTTCGCGCAGATTCCCGGTTCGCCAATTGTCTACTGGCTGTCCGAGGCTGTTTTTAAAATATTCGACAGAAAAATCGCTAAGGGCGCCGGTGGTGACGCCCTGAGCGACATCGCCGATGTCGCTCAGGGCGTCACCACCGGCGATAATGCGCGTTTTTTGCGATTCTGGTGGGAATGCTACTGTAGAACAATTCAATTTGACCGAATCTCTTTGCAGGAAACTCCACTGCAAAGGTGGGTTCCATGTGATAAAGGCGGCGACTTCCGCCGTTGGTCTGGGAACAATGAATATATTGTTGATTGGACTGAAAACGGGAAGAAACTTTTTGATTTTCCGGGCTCGACTCCACGAAATCGTGAAATAACATTCAAAAATGCATTAGCATGTTCAAAAATCAGTTCTGGGCAGCCTTCTTTCCGAAGACGCAATCATGGATTTGCGTATAGCGACGCTGCCGTTGCTTTATCGGACTCAACCTTGTTGTCTGAATTAAACTGTTTTCTTAATTCGACGACGGCTTTAACTATTATGCAGGCATTATCTCCGACACTTAATTTTGAAGTTGGACAGATTCGATCGCTTCCATGCAAATTTGGTATTTCAGCTAACTGGCGTGACCGTGAGAAAGAGCTTGTATCTGCAAGTGAAAAGGATTGGGATTCTTTTGAGACGTCATGGGATTTCCAACGGTTTGCGTTGCTTGACCCTGATCAGGGTGCCCAAGCAGGAAATTTGCTTGAAGATGCAGTATTACATCTTCGGGAGTATTGGCACCGCGTGTCCGAGGAACAGCGCCAGCGTGAGATCCGTAATAACGAGATGGTTGCGGATGCGTATGGCGTGCGCGGTGATGTGCCATGCGATGTGCCACTGGAACGCGTGTCATTGAAACGCAACGTCGCGTTCGCATATCCGAAGGACACTCCGGAAGTACGCGACGAGAAATTCGCCCAAGATGTCGTTAAGGAACTCATTTCCTATGCGGTGGGCTGTATGTTCGGCAGATATTCGCTTGATAAGTCTGGTTTGATTCTCGCTTCGCAGGGTGAAACACTTGACGACTACTATGCGCAGATTCCAGACCCGTCATTCGAACCGGATGCAGACAATGTCATTCCAGTTACGGAGACGGACTGCTTCGAAGATGATATCGTGACACGGTTCCGCAGGTTCCTTACCGTGGCGTTCGGCAAGGAGAATCTGGCCGCGAACATCGCCTACATCGAACAGGTGCTGGGCAAGAGTATCCGCAAGTATTTCGTGAATGATTTCTACAACGACCACGTGAAGATGTACTCGAATCGTCCGATCTACTGGCAGTACTCCAGCCAAACCAACAACAAAGGCTCATTCAAGGCGCTCGTGTATCTGCATCGGTATACGCCAAAAACTACGAACGTGGTACTCAACTATCTGCGTGACTATGCCAACAAAATCGCCGACATCGCCGATAGCTTGGAACATTCGGATCGTGCTGCGGACCAGAAGCAGGCCGCCAAACTGCGCAAGGCCGTTCTCGAGTGCAAGGATTACGAGGACCAGATCCTGTACCCATTAGCTACCCGCAACCTGGAAATGGATCTGGACGACGGCGTGCTGGTGAACTACCTGCGCATGGGCAAAGCCCTTCGTGCCATTCCCTCCATTGAGCGAAAGCGAACAGAAGTCTCCACCTGGACCTGGCCCGTTCATTCGTTGAAGGAAGAGTAGGTGCCAGCTTATGTGGATCACAGCAGATGTAAATATTCCTCAGCAGTTGCTCAATGCCGCCGCGAGGGATGAGGTGGTTTTCTTTGTCGGTGCGGGAGCGTCATTTAACCCTCCCTCCAATCTGCCTTCCTACAAACAGTTAGCCACAATGCTTGCTGATGAGGCAGACGAGTCCCGGCCTTGTGATGATGAGCAGTTGGATCGTTTTATCGGGATGTTGCCTGGCAATTTCAACGTCCATAAGCGAACTAAAGATATTATGCGTGGTAATAATATTCACTGCAATTCCACGCATGAGGCTATTGTCAGACTTGCCAGTAGCGTAAAGACTTCGCGCATTGTGACAACAAATTATGATCTTCTGCTTGAACAAGCTGCGCAAAAGCAGAATTGTGATTTAGGCAGAAGCTATTATGGACCGGCTGTCCCCATCGGCAGCGATTTCTCAGGATTGTTGTACTTGCATGGTTCAGTGGATAGCCCTGAGCGCGAAATAGTCCTTGACGATAGGGATTTTGCTCGGGCTTACCTTTCAGAGGGCTGGGCGACACGTTTTCTACTTAAGCTATTTGAGACATACACGGTTGTATTCATTGGCTACAGCTTTGGCGATGTCATTATGCGATATCTTGCATTGGGTATTTCGTCCCACGCCAGACCTCGGTACATTTTCCTCTCTGAGGAGGATATGGACGGAAGAGATAATGAATGGCAACACAATGGAATTACTCCGATTGCCTATCCTTCAGCTAATAAGCATTGTGCGTTAGTCAGGGCAATTAATGCTTGGGCTGATCACATGTCCTTGGATTACAATGCTTACGAAAAACGTTTACCAGGCATTATCGAAAATGGTGTTCCGAAAGATGCTGTTGATCTTGACTATGCCAGCGCTGCTTTATCTACAGCCGAGGGCGCGCAATGTTTTGTCGACATTATTGAAAGAAAAGAAGGTCAAGAAGAGACGGTCAAATCGAAGATAAAGAGGGAATGGCTATCTTGGCTGATGAGTTCGGACGCGCTCCGGGAAGTTTTCACAGAAAGAGGCCCAAAGACTCAGAATGAGAAGATTCTGCTGGATTGGTTCCTTGTCGATTTTGTGCAAAAGCCGGAAGAACGGGATTTTGTGCTGTATGTGCTTTGCAAGTTGCAATCATCAATGTCTGATTGGTTATTTGAGCAATTGCATGAATGTGTCAGTTATTGCATCAGCCATCGGGATAGACGGGATTTAATTCCGGTCTTTACGGTTTTAATGACTTCCATGCAGGGCCACTCCGCTCCAAGTGTTCTTGATGAATTTATTGAGCCATCATTACTTTACAATTCAGATATATCGCCTCAAATATTATCTCTCATTATTCGCCCATATTTAAAACTGACCGCGCCTTTCCGGGGGAACGGCATAAGGCCTAGAGCTGAGATTACATGGCCATATGACAGGATAGAAGAGATTGATAATCATTTGAGCTTCGACATGAAGAAGATGGCATTGCTTGCTGAATCCAGCTTACAAAGAGCTAGTGCTCTATTACAAGCTTATCAAGGTGAAAATGAATACTCTTGTTTAAGTAGGCCATCGATAGAGCCTAGCGATCAGAATTTATATGTGTCTGATTTGCAATCTATGTTTGTCGACATTCTTCGTGATTATGCGCATGGTCATAAAGATCAACAGGATAGTCTGATATATCGGTGGTGGAATAGTGAGTCTGCGCTTCTTAAACGTTTAGCGATTAATACTATTGCTTTTTCGGATTGGGATGCGAACCGTAAAATCACTTGGATTCTCGAACATGATTATTTATTTGACTTGGATGCCCATCATGAAGTCTATATGGTTCTTAAAGAAGCTGCTCCGAGCATGGGAGAGAATTCGAAGAAAAACATACTAGAATATCTGAGGAATAAACTTGATTCCCTCAAGGAAACATATTCTGATGAACGAACGGCGCTTTATGAGCAGTTTGATGTTCTTCAATGGCTTCTTAAGCATATGAATGGTGGAATGGGGAATTGGCCTGAGGCTCAGAAGTGGAAGAATGAGCTTGCTCGGAAATATAATTTTTTGCCGCGAGAGCATGCAGATTTCCATATTTATTCTGAAGGAGTTTGCAGTGTAACTACTGGAATTACTGATAAGCAATTTATTGATATTTTGGAGAATCGTCCGTCTGTTCTCGAAGAAAAAATGTTTGGTAACCAAGATAAAACGGTTAAATTTGATTCTTTGAGTATTAATAATCAAATCTCTGAAGTTGTTTCGCATAATCCTCGGGTGGGATTTACTCTTTGGGAACTTGTCAATCGGCATAAAGAAAGTGACGCAGTTCAATATAGTTGCTCAATCATTCGTGGGTGGGGTGAGGCATCCCTGGATGATGAACAAATATTGGTTCTTGATTTATTGAAGAAGCTATTGCCGAAGATGGGGCAAGATGAAGTAAGCGCAGTGTCGTTTTTCCTGAATAGACAGATTGATGGGGAAAAGACTACGATTACCGCGAAAACTTTACAGATAATGAGTGATATCGCGTTGCAAATTTGGGAACGATATAGCTCGACATTCAGCGCGAGTAAAGATCAGCAATGGCAGAACGATCCAGTTACATATTCCTTGAATTGTTGGCCTGGTAAACTCGCTTATTTCTGGATGGGCAGAATCCGTTGGAGATATAGGCAAGAAGCTGATTCTTGGAATGGTCTTGATGATCTCGAAAAGAAGATGGTTCGTCGTTTTGTAGATGATGAAGGTGACTTCTCCCCGCTTGTTTGGACAGCATTGCTTACAAATATCAATATGCTTCATTCGCTTGATCGGGAAAATACAGAGAGCTGGTTGCCTGATTTAATGAAAAAAGCGGGCACGAAGTTTATTTGGAATGTGATGCTCCCGAATCCGATTCTTAATATTCGACTTATTGACATAGCTTTTTATGAGAGCTGTCTTGATGAGTTTAAATATCTGTCTCATTTGGATGATTATAAGAAACAAAGCTTTCTCTTACAGGTATTTTGGATAGTTACTTATGCTGGATTGGAAGATAAACGGAGAGCGAAACTTTTGTCTAAAGTCGTGACAGCTGGGAATGGCATTTATGCTCCTTTGTTCATGGACCGGATTGTGTGGGCTTTCAAATTCCGGCTTGATTCCAAAAGCAAGAATATGGTGTGGGATTTATGGCTCCATCGATTTATTGAAGATCGTCATGCCGGCAAAGGACGGAACTGGAGTGAAAAAGAGCGAATTGCTTTTGCTGAACTAATTCCTCTGTTGGATGAGCATCTTAAAGAAGGAATGAAGTATCTTTCTGATAATTTCCCAAGAATTATGGGGCGGGATTTTATCAACCTTATTATGCTTAAAAATATTGATGATATTCCGCAGGAATGTGCGGAGGCATTTATTGAGTTTTATACGTGTTTATTTAAGCAACCTGATATTCCTTATGTATGGCGAGTAGAAGAATTATTGCAGAATCTAATCGATAAGTTTGGAATTGGTAAAGTTAGTCCATTGGTGTCTTTAGCAAGGCAGAAGCGTATCATCTCAGATACTTGGAGTCCTTCTTTCAAAGGAGGAGCTGCGTAATGGTGACGAAGAAGGTGAGATATGGGTATTAAAACACTGTTGTGCGGCGAATCCAAGAATGTGGAGTACAAGCTCACGCCTCCTTCTAGGAGTATCAACTACACCAAAACCGCGGTGGCGTTTGCCAATGGACAAGGCGGATGCTTGGTGTTCGGTGTCGAAGATCAAACACTTCGTGTGGTTGGCATTGCCGAAGACAAGGTGTTCACGGTAATGGACTCCATTTCGGACGTCATCGTCAATAGCTGCGAGCCACTGATTATTCCCGACATCACCATGCATGATGTGAACGGCAAGACGGTTATCGTAGCCGAGATCGCTCCCGGCTTGCAGCGTCCGTACCATATCAAGTCGCTCGGCCAGGAACAAGGAACATTCGTTCGTGTAGCTGGCACCACGCGTCAAGCAGACCAGCCCACCATTCGGGAGCTGACCATCGAAGGCAGCAGCCGGAGCTTCGACCAAGTACAGTGCCTTGGACTGTCCATAACGGAAGAAGACATTGAAGCACTGTGCGCAAGTCTGACGAAAACCGCGAAGGATAATGCCGAAGACTCCTCGAAAGTCAAAACAGTTACGGAGAAACAGTTGCTGCAATGGGGTGTGCTGGCAGAACAGGACGGGCAATTGGTGCCCACCAACGCCTATGCGATTCTGACTGGCAATGCGGCTGTCCGGTCCGTGGTGCAATGCGGCGTATTCAAAGGAACCACCAAAGCTGTGTTTGTGGATCGGCGAGAGTTCGCGGGTACGCCCCAGGAACTCATCGAAGAGTCCTACCAGTATGTGTTGCGCAACATCCATATGGGCGCCCGATTCAAAGGCGTGTACCGACGGGACGTGTATGAGATTCCGCCGGATGCCATTCGAGAGCTGATTGTCAACGCGATAGTGCATCGCAGCTATATCGACCATTCAAGCATTCAGATCGCGATCTACGATAATCGATTGGAGATCACTTCGCCCGGGCGCTTACCAATGGGGCAGACCATTGAACGCATGAAGCAGGGCTATTCGAAAATCCGCAACGAGGCACTGGCCTCTGCTTTTGAGTACATGGGTTACATTGAGCATTGGGGGAGCGGCATCCTGCGTGTGATGCAGGAGGTGCGCGATGCCGGATTGTCGGAACCGGAATTCCTTGGAGGCGATACGGATCTGCGCATCAATATCTATCGCAATGGCTCGGAGGCAGTTTCTGGTGACGGGATTGTGACGGGATTGCGACGGGATTCGCTTTCTGGTGACGGGATTGTGACGGGATTGCGACGGGATTCGCTTTCTGGTGACGGGATTGCGGAAGGAACAACTTCAAAAACGAATGCTGCTCCGAATGCCACCATTGCAGTGGTTCCATCCCAGAAGGAGCGTATTCTTGATGCGCTGCGTAAGAATGCGAGCATTTCTATCTCTGACGCCATACGGATACTGGGCGTGCAGGAAAGGCAGGCTCAACGAATATTGAAGAGTCTGGTAGAGGAAGGCAGCGCAGTGAAAATTGGTGCTGCCCGTGCCACTCGATACGTTGAAGCGAAGAAAAGGACGGAACCGCATGAGTGAGAATAGCCAAGTAACAAGACTGCTCGCCAGGCGCTTCAGCCAGCCGGGCGAACGTGGACGCATCGTGTTCTGGCGTGATGACAAGAAACAGTACGCGGATGTTGTGAAAACATTGGTGGGGGAGCACGCCGCCGATGAGGTACTACGCGAGGTCGAACTCATCACCCCGGAAATCGGCGATGGGAACGACAGGCGGTACATTCCATTCACGGTGCGCTATCGCATGTTCCACGAGCAGCCGAATCAAAAATTCCTCGTGTATCTGACGGAGCCGGCTCCGGCGGTTCAAGACAACTGGCTGTTGGATTTGGAGCTGGCATACGGCCCCACGTTCACCATGGACAAACTCGCCGTGACGCTTACGGAAACACTGCCGGAAGCCTCCGCCGACACTCGAAACGAGTGGTTGGAAGTGATGAAGCGTGTGCCGAAGTTCTTCGACAGCGAAGAACGCGCCAAGCGCTTCGCGAAACGTCTCAACGCGCACGACGACGCCACCGATTTCCAAGCGAAGATGATCGCCACGTTGCTGCAACTGAAAGATGATCGGCACAGCATGCAAGACATCTGGGCGGAACTTCTCACGCAATATTCGCAGGATGACGATTTCGGCATCGAAGAAATCGAAAAAATGGGATTGAGCCAATTCCAATGGAATGGCACGCGAAGAATCTACCATTTCGATGTGAATACTGGTACTGGAGCCAAACCAACGGTGAAAGACTTCGTGCTATGGCTGTTCCAGCTCGCATGGAATGGATTCTCCGATGGCAGGAACGCCGTCTCCACTTATGCGAACATTATTCGCGACTGGGACGACTGGTATAAGAACGTCGACATGCGCACGGTGTTGCAGAATCTTTCCGAGAATGCCGTGGAGGAACTGCACCTGTCCACTCGAATCGCCGATATGAGTGTGGAGGAGCTTGCCGACCGGGACCTGTTCCGCGACGTGGATGAGATGATCGTCAACAAGCTGTTCGAACGGTTGGGTTCGCAGTCCATTACGGATGACGAGGTGCAACGGATCATCAATGGGCGCAAGCAGAAGCTTTGGTACGCAGAATATGCCGACCAATACGAGTGCATTGCCGCCGCAAGCAGGCTTCGCGCCGTGTTGACTGAATGCAGCGGACTCATTAGCACCATCAGCTCGCCGGAACAAGGGATGAAGCTGTATGCCGAAAAGCTGTACAAGGCCGATGGCGCATACAGAAAATATGTGCTCGCATGGCATCGTGCCAACCCGGATGCGGTGAGCGTGGACGATGATCTGCAAAGCGCCTACGAGACATATCAGCAGGATCTGGGTCAGGCATGGCAAAAACAAGTCGATACGCTTAACCAATGGAAATTCATAGGCGTGGACGCGCAAACCAATTTCTATGAACGTGAAATCGCGCCGGTATTGAAGTCCGGCAGAAAAATCGCCGTGATCATTTCCGATGCGCTACGTTACGAAGTTGCGCAGGAACTGTCTGAACGCATCGACAGGGAAAGCCGTTTCAGTACGAAACTGAATATGCAATACAGCGTTCTGCCATCCTACACACAGCTTGGCATGGCGGCGTTGCTGCCGCACGGCTCGCTCGAGTTCGACGGCAAAGACCGTTTGTATGTTCTAGCGGATGGACGCAGCACCAAAGGGATCGAAGCGCGCACCGCCATTCTTTCGGCCGTAGGCGGCAAAGCGATTAGATATGACGATTTGACAAAGCTGAAAGTCAGCGAAATCAAAGAACTATATAAATCCTGCAACGTGCTGTATGTGTATCACAACCATATCGACGCCACCGGTGATACGGAGAAAACGGAATCGGAAACAGTGGACGCATGCGAGAAGACGTTCAAGGAACTGGGCGAAGTAGTCAAAAAACTTGCCAGCGGCAACGTCCATAACATGATCATCACCGCGGATCACGGATTCCTCTATCAGGACCGAGATTTGGACGGTACGGAATGGTTGAGCGAACAGCCCAAGGGCGATGCGGTATGGGTGAGAAAGAGACGATTCTCCATCGGATCCAATCTTGCTCCGGGTCGCGCGTTCGTGACATTCAATGCCACACAGATAGGAATGGACGATGCTCGGAATGAAGGCATAAGCATTCAAGTGCCGAACTCCATCATGCGCTTGCGTATGCAGGGCGCCGGTGTGAAGTATGTGCATGGAGGAGCAGCATTGCAGGAAATCGTCGTTCCTGTGCTGCATGTCAGTAAGGGGCGTTCCGCGGCCGACGATGTGAGGCCTGTGGAATTCACTATTCTGCAACGAACCGACAGGCTTTCCAGCAGACAGTTGACTGTGGAATTCTTCCAGAACGAGCTCGTTGGAGGAAAAATCCGCGCACGTACCGTATTGGCCGGATTGTGGGGGCGTGATGCGGCAGGCAATGATGTGCTCATCTCCAATGAAACACCGGTCGCCTTCGATCTGCTCGGTCAGGAGAAAAGCGAACGCCATGTGACGGCTACGCTCATGCTGACCAGTGACGCGGAACGATTCAATGGAACGAATATCGAACTGCGCCTGCGTGAGAAGACAGATGGGTCAAATGTGCTGGTCATGCTTGACCAGAAGGCACGATACTTCTTCAAACAGGGCGTGGTGGCCGACGATGCCGGATTCTTCGACTGAATTGGATGAGCACAGAGGAAAGCGACCGTAAGGGGTAACACAATGAATGAGCAGGGTATGAGCCAGAACGGTTGGATTGAAAGTCCTGAACACAACGCGGATGGGAATTCCCTGAGCGCGTTGGATGTCAAGACCACCGACCTGTTCCCCGGGGTCACCGTCCGCAAGGATCTGGTGAACAAGGTCAAGGGCAATGCGCTGGTGCCCTCATATGTGCTGGAGTTCCTGCTCAGCGCATATGCCACGAACACCGACCAGGCCAGTATCGAGTCGGGTGTGGATCGAGTGCGTGCCATTCTTGCAAACAACTATGTGCATCGTGAGGAAGCCAATCTTATCCAGTCGAAGATCCGAGAGAAGGGGAGCCACAGGATTATCGACCGTGTGCAGGTGGTGCTCAATGACAAAACCGACCTGTATGAGGCGACGTTCTCCAATCTCGGCATCAGTCAGGTCATTGTCGATCCAAGCCTTGTAAAGGCTTATCCGAAACTGCTGGTGACGGGCATCTGGTGCATGTGTCAGATCGGCTACGCATATTCCGGCGACCCGCGTGAAGTGCCATGGCAGTTGCTACAGCTCAAGCCTGTGCAGATGTCGCGTGATGATCGCGAAAACTACATGCAGCAACGTTTGCAATTCACCGATAGCGAATGGATCGATCTGCTGATGCAGTCCATTGGGTTCAATCCCGATCTATTCTCCGACCGGGCGAAACTGCTGCATCTGGTACGCATGGTGCCGTTTGTGGAACGAAACTACAATCTGGTCGAACTCGGGCCGAAAGGCACCGGCAAATCGCACATCTATTCGGAATTCTCACCGCACGGCATGCTCATATCCGGCGGGGAAGTGACAGTGGCCAAACTGTTCGTGAACAATTCCAACGGACACTTGGGGCTTGTGGGCTATTGGGATACGGTGGCGTTCGACGAGTTCGCAGGCAAGGCCAAGAAGGCCGGCCGGGATTTGGTGGACATCATGAAGAACTACATGGCCAACAAGTCGTTCTCCCGTGGCGTCGAGACGTTCCAAGGCGAGGCGAGCATGGCGTTCGTAGGCAACACTTCGCATAACGTGCCGTACATGCTGAAAAACTCCGACCTGTTCGAAGAGCTGCCGAAGCAATACCATGATCCGGCGTTCCTGGACCGCATCCACTTCTACCTGCCGGGTTGGGAGTTCGAACAGATCCGTTCCGAGATGTTCACCAGCGGATTCGGATTCGTGGTCGACTATCTGGCGGAGATTCTGCACAACCTGCGCGATGCCGATTACAGCGACCGGTTCGAAAAGTATTTCGAACTGTCTTCCACACTGTCCACGCGAGATAAGGACGGCATCAAAAAGACGTTCTCCGGATTGATGAAACTCATCTACCCGGACGGCAAGGCCACTCCCGAACAGATGGAACCGTTGCTGCGTTGCGCCATCGAGGGCCGCAAGCGCGTCAAGGATCAGCTGTGCCGTATCGACTCCACCATGGAGGAAGTCGAGTTTACCTACAAGCGTGCGAGCGACGGTGAAGTAGTCGCCGTGCAGACGTTGGAGGAACTCGACTACCCGCAGTTGTATTGGCGTGGGCGTGTAGTTGAGAATTCGGAAGATGAAATCAAGGCGGAATCGTTTGTTGCTGGTGATGCCGAGGCGATTGCGGGTAGCGAGGGCGAAGCCGGTGCTTCTGAGAACGCCGATGCCTTGCCCGTAGCGCGGCAGCAAGAAACAGCTACGATGACTCCAGTCGAGCGTCTTGCGGCAAAGGCCGACGGAAAGCAGTGGGAATTGGTCGAAAACCAACGTGGAATCACGTATTACAAATTGTTCGGGCCATATTTGGCTGGTGCGAAGAAAATTGTTGTAGAGGATGCGTATGTGCGTATGCCGTACCAGCTGCGTAATTTGGCCGAGTTCTTGGAAATGCTGCTCAGATGCAAAAATTCCGATGAGGATGTAGCCGTTCATCTGGTGACCGGACATAATGATCCTGGATTCGTGGAAGCGCAGTTAAATGGTTTGAACGAATTGGCATCGACGTTCTCACAGCTGGGCGTGAACCTTACCTACGAATTCAGAGACACTTTGCACGACCGTTCCATTACTTCGGATACCGGATGGGAGATTCTTCCCGGCCGTGGGCTTGACATCTTCCAAAAATTCGTTGACGGCGATTGGCTTAACCCGCTGCTGCGCCATCAGCAGCTCCGCCGTGTCAAGGAATGCAAGATTACGTATCGACGAATTGATGAGAAGTGAGGCAAAAATATGAATGTTCAATGTCCAGCTTGCGGCACGTATGTGGCAGAGACCGCGACCATGTGTCCGTATTGCGGCTTCCGCGGCGATGATCCGAGCCGGCCAATATACAAGCAGGGGGAGTACCACCCTGTACCGATTGTGCCTTGCGAAATCGTGGTGGATGATGGCCGGAGTTGTGAGATTCGGTTGTCTGACGAAGACAACAAGAACCTGTTCCGGCATCTGACTGATTGGAAATGGCTTTCAACCATGATTCCGGCTCTGGCGGAAACATTAGAAAGTATGTTTGGCGGAACTGTGCATTTGGAAGCCAAGCTTCCGGAACATATCATGCGCATGATCGAAGAGGGCAAACTTCATTTCGCCACGGATAAAAACGGCGAGATTCTTGCTGAAGTGTTCGATGAACGCAACAGAATCTTCAAACAAGTGCGTTTGGAGAAAGTCGTCAGGAATGATGCGTTATTACCGGCTATGCAGCATCTTGAAACGCAGGCTGCCCTTTGCTTGGTAATGGAAAAAATCGATGAAGTCGGCCGAGCTGTGCAACAGCTTGGCGAGGAACTGCAACAGGATCGTTTGGCCCGTGTCGATGCCGCGCTTGATATGTTCCAGCAAGCGTGTCGTATCGAGAGCAGCCGGGAACGTAATGAGTATGTACGTGAAGCGTTGAACGAGGCCACGCGCGCGAAGGCTTTGCTGGTGCGCAATTTCGCGCAGCAGCAAAGGCTGATGGAGCAGGGCGGCAAAAAATCGGACGCCGCATTAAGGGCGATGCAGGATTATGTGGCGATTGTGAATGCAGTGAACGTGCAGATGCAAACGCATATGGCGTTGGGACAACAGGGTGCGGCCGCGTATTGCCTTCAGGATCTTAATAAGTTCATCAAGAACTATGATCTCGATAAGCGCGATACGATGCTCAACCTTGTGGGCAGCGTGAAGAGCAAGAACAGAGGCGACAATCCGGAAAAGTTCGTTGCCGGTTCCTTACGAATAGCGGCAAACGTCGAAAACGTGGCGAAGGCACTCGACGCGGGCGAAGCGATCTCTCCAAAACTCATTACCGAGAGTGAGAGGAACGGGAATGATTCTAACGATGAGGAGAAGCAGCATGATGAAGAAGATTGAGGATGCTGAAAAAGTTGCTGATGAAATTGCAGGTGTTGGCGAAGAAAATCCTGCGTCGAAAAAACGCTCTTGCATCAAGTGCAAGATAGAACTGGCTTCCGACAACAAGCTGCCGTTTTGTCCTGCTTGCTGGGAAGAGATCATTAGCTGTACCAAAGGAATAGCTGTTGTAGGAGCAATTGCTCCACTGGCGAAGAAATATGGTCCAAAGATTGTCAAGATGGTGTCGGAAGTCCTGGCGAAGAAGTAGCCATTCGTACTTCGGATGAGATTGGTGCGCAGACGCACTTTCTTCGGGGCAGGTTTGCTGGTCTCATTGCGTGAGAATTGAAAATGAGGAAATTGATGTCGTAGGAGGATTCATGGACGCTGGCAAGAAAATTCTGCTGGACTTATTCACCGGTTCGCTTCGGTTCGTGGTTCCGGTGTACCAGCGCAGATACTCATGGGGCGAAGAGCAGTGCCGGCAATTGTGGGCCGACATTGTAACGGCTGGCAGGCATCCTGAGAGAACGCATTTCACCGGGTCGGTCGTATGGATGCAGGAAGGCGGCATCGGCCCGGATGGTGTCAGCCGGTGTCTGCTCATCGACGGCCAGCAGCGCCTCACCTCGGCGACCCTGCTGCTTATCGCACTGGCCGAATATGCTCGAGAGCGCCCTGAAAACCTGCGATTCTCCGCAGACATGCTCATCGACCGTGGCTATCTTGTCGACAAGTATGCAACCGGCGAAGGCCGCTACAAGCTGACGCTTTCCGGCGACGACCGGGACGCGTTGCAACGTCTGTGCGACCATGCGGTCGACCCCAACTGAATATTTGATTCGTTGTGGTCCGTTGTTATTGCGGTTGGGGGCCATTACGGGTTTTGGCGGTTATTGCGTTTCAGGGCCATGGTTATTGCGCTTTGAGGACATGGCTGGTTAGGCTCCTTTCACCATGCGAGGGACGTGTGGTGAAAGGAGCTGCCGGCAATGGTACGGAAAATACAGGCGAAACTGGTCCTGCGTTTGCATGGCCAGGGGTTATCGGGACGCGCGATCGCAAGGTCCCAAGGCATGTCGCGCCGGAGCGTGGCCGATGTGCTGGACGCGGCGAAGGCCGCCGGCATCGGCTGGGATGACGTCGCCAACAGGCCGGACGACGAGGTATACGCGCTGCTGTTCCCCGGGCGCGGGGAACGTGGGAGCGTGTAGGAGCAACCCGACTGGGGCAAGGTCCACCGGGAGTTGGCCCGTGTCGGCGTGACGTTGAGGATTCTGCACGGCGAGTATGTGGACGAATGCCGGCAGTCGGGTAGGCCCCATAGGGGTTATGACAGGTTCTGCAGGCTGTACGCCGCGTACGTGGTGAGACTCGGCGTGACAAGCAGGGTGGGGCATAAGGCCGGCCGCACCATCGAGGTCGACTGGGCCGGCAAAACCATGCACATCGTCGATTGTATTTAGTCAAGTCGGTGTTTTGGGTTTGGTCATGTAGTTTTTCGGGTTTGTTCATGGGGCGTGCCGGCCGATAACGCCCGAATTCTTGCGCACTTTCGGATTCCGGCCCTGACGTAAGAGGGCA
>OENZ01000052.1_pt1 | contig 79378 bp, 63 predicted proteins | sample 1539401 | NCBI WGS metagenome assembly OENZ01 (sample SAMN03777355, study PRJEB22549) | human gut metagenome | biome: gut; feature: infant; material: feces | host: Homo sapiens | collected 2013-11-23 | reverse complement strand
TCACCTGACCCTCCTTGCGGTAGGTCAGGTGTTGCAACGATCACTAGAACCCGCCGCTCGCGCAGCGAGACTGAGGGGGGGGCAACGAGTTCGCACCCGTTGCCCCTCAGTCGTCTACGATGACAGCTCCCCTCAAAGGAGGGGAGCCAGGACGTTTCTAGCGTGCCGAAATCTCGTCGATCAGCTTGAGCTCCTCGTCGCTGAAGTGGGTGTTCTTCAGTGCGCCGATGTTGTCGAGAATCTGCTGCGGCTTGGAGGCTCCGGTCAGCACGGAGGTCACCTTGCCGTCGTGCAGCAGCCATGCCAGGCTCATCTCGGCCAGCGTCTGGCCGCGTTCGGCGGCCAGATTGTTCAGGTCCACAACCTGCTTGTGCAGTTTCTCGGTCAGGGCGGAATCGTTGAGGAATCGCGGATCGTGAGCCATGCGGCTGTCGGCCGGAATGCCGTTGAGATAGCGGTTGGTCAGCAGGCCCTGAGCCAGCGGGCAGAAGGTGATAAGGCCTTTGCCCAGCTTGAAGGCGGTCTCTTTCAGGCCGTTCTTTTCAACGGTGCGGTCGAGGATGTTGTACTTGTTCTGGTTGATGATGAACGGCACGTGCAGTTCTGCCAGAATTGCGGCGGCCTTTTCCATCGTCGGACCATCGTAGTTGGACAGACCCACGTACAGGGCCTTGCCGGAGTTCACGGCCTGAGCCAGCGCGCCCATCGTCTCCTCAAGCGGGGTTTCCGGATCCGGGTGGTGGTGGTAGAAGATGTCCACATAATCCAGGCCCAAGCGTTCCAGCGACTGGTCGAGGCTGGCGAGCAGGTACTTGCGGCTGCCGAGGTCGCCATAGGGGCCTGTCCACATTTCATAGCCGGCCTTGGTGGAGATGACGAGTTCGTCGCGGTGATGCTTGAAGTACTTGGCGAGCAGCAGTCCGCAGTTCTTCTCGGCCTGGCCGGGTTCGGGGCCGTAGTTGTTGGCTAGGTCGAAGTGGGTGATGCCGTTGTCGAAGGCGGTGAAGACCAGGGACTTCATCTGGTCGAATGGCGTGATGTCGCCGAAGTTGTGCCAGAAGCCAAGTGAGACGGCCGGCAACTTGAGGCCGGAGGTGCCGGCACGGTTGTAGGTCATCGTGTCGTAACGGTGCGGGTTGGGGGCATAGATGGCGGTTGGCTCGAACATTGAGTCTCCTTACAATGTCATTCTTGTTCTTACGAATGCTTACCTGCGATGGGCAAACCGACGCCGATTGAGCGGTATTCGTAAGTGTTCTTGGATACTATGGTTCCACTTCAAGTGAACTTGAATGCAAACGGCTGCGACGCTTCGGCGTGTTGCCGCAGTAAGGAGTCATGATGTCCTACACCATTCGTCAGGTGGCCACGCAGTTCCATATGCAGCCCTCTACGCTGCGCTATTACGAGGATCAGGGATTGCTGACCAACGTGGAGCGCACCGAAACCGGCCAGCGCATATACGAAGACTGCCATATCGACCGTCTGCGCGCGATTTGCTGCTTCAAGAACGCCGGCATGACCATTGACGATCTTAAAAAGTTCTTCGTGTATGAGTCCAATGAGCCCGAGCATATCGATGAAATCCTTGATCTGCTGGAATCTCGCCGCGAATCCTTGGACGAGCAGCGCCGAGCCCTCAACGAGGCGGCCATGCACGTGCAGCGCAAGCTCCATTACTATGGCGACATCAAGCGTGCCATCGACGCCGGTGAAGACTGGCCGGATTGGCGCGAGTACAAAAACCGCGCCTATTCCATTGAATGTTGAGACCATCGAATGTTGAGACCATCGAATGTTGAGGCCATCGAGTGCTGAGCTGGATGCCGGCTGGGCACTAAGACCGATGCGCGTCGATCGTGGGCGCGTCTATCCGAGTAAGGCCTTGCTCGGCAGTGCGCGGTCGAGCAGCCAGACAACGAGCGATATCACGAAGAACGCTATGGCCAGCTTGCCGCAGCTAATGCCGAACCCTTGCCAGCCGAGTGCGTCGAGGTTGATGAAGTCGTACGGATACGGACTGCCGCCGGCCGCCGGTCCGGACCCCGGCCAAATCGCCGCACGGGCCAGCACGAAGACCAAGTATGCAGGGAAGTACGCCAGCCACGAGAACATGTAATGCCAGCGGAAACGCCGGTGCGGGTCGAATAGCACGAAATCGATAACCGCCATAATCGGGGCGATTTTGTGCAGCATCGTATTGGTCATGATGCCAATAACCTGTGGCACGTATGCCGGGTCGTCCGGAGGCATCAGGAAGAACGCCACCAGTGCGGTGACTATGGCGTACACAGTCAGGCACCCCTTAAGCCATGCAGGCGGCTGAATACCTTTGAGCAGTGTGGCCGCGCCGGACCACAGCATCACGATGCCCAGCACGAAACCGGTCTGGAACGTGAAATACACCCAGAACTGCGGTTTGGACCATGCCTCATATGTGCCCACGAAGCAGAAACCGGCGATCGCAAAGCGCCACAACGCCACGATGAATCTCATGCATCGAGTCTACCGCTTCGCCAGTGGGCCGTATGGTGCGGCTGGCGTATTGGCTGGTCGTGATGATTATGGTCGGTGTGACCGACCGCCATAGTGCCGATGAATATGACGATACTGAACCCGGCAATATCGAATCTGGCGATACGAGAATAAGACGAGCCCTTCCCGCACGGCTTTGCCCGGACTACACTTAGGTGCAACTTCACCACTTATGTAGGAAAGGCCTTGCAATGGTCGATTATTCGCCGGCTCTGATGACCGACATGTATGAATACACGATGCTCGACGCCGCTCTGAAAGACGGTACCGCCGACCGCAAGTGCGTGTTCGAGGTGTTCACGCGTCACTTGCCCGAAGGCCGTCGCTATGGCGTGGTGGCCGGCACCGGCCGCATTCTGGATGCGCTGGAACATTTCCACTTGGATGAAGCGGATCTGAAGTTCCTGGCCGACCGTCACGTGGTAAGCCCCGAGACCATTAAGTGGCTGGAGAACTTCCACTTTTCCGGTACGATTCGCGGTTACCGCGAAGGTGAGATGTTCTTCCCGAACTCCCCGATTTTGCAGGTCGAAGGCACGTTCGGCGAATGCACGCTACTGGAGACGTTGATTCTATCCGTGCTGAACTACGATTCCGCAGTGGCCTCCGCCGCCTCACGTATGGCGTCGGCAGCCAAGGATCGTCCTTGCATGGATATGGGCGGACGCCGCACTAACGAGTGGGCCGCCGTGGCCGCCGCTCGAGCTGCCGTAGTGGGCGGATTCAAGGGTACCGCCAATCTGCTGGCCGCCCAGCTGTATGGTCTGAAGGCCATTGGCACCGCCGCGCATTGCTTCACGTTGGTGCATGATTCCGAGCGTGACGCCTTTGAATCGCAGATCGAGGCATTGGGCAAGAACACCACGCTGCTGGTGGACACCTACAACATCGAGGAAGCCGTGAAAACCGCCGTCGAAGTGGCCGGTCCCGAACTGGGTGGCGTGCGCATCGACTCCGGCGACTTGGCCGCCATGGCCCAGCGTGTGCGCAACCAGCTGGACGCCCTGGGTGCCACGAACACCACCATTACCGTGACCAACGATTTGGATGAGTACGCGCTCGCCGCATTGCAGACCGCGCCGGTCGACTCCTATGGCGTGGGCACCATGCTGGTCACCGGCTCCGGCGCTCCCACTTGTGCGATGGTGTACAAGCTCACCGAGCGTGAAGGCGCTGACGGCACGATGGTTCCGGTCATGAAGAAGTCCAAGGATAAGGCCACAGTGCCCGGTCGCAAGTTGGCATTCCGCTCCTACGAATACGCGCTAGCCGAAGCCGAACACGTGATTTCCGGCTCGGAGGAGAAGCTGGCCGGTTTCACGCCCGAACCGACGTGGAAGAACCTGCTGGTCGATTTCGTGGACCACGGCCATATCGATGCGCAGTGGCAGGGCCATGACGCTATCATGGCCGCCCACGACTACCACGCCAAGGCGTTGTCCGAACTGCCCATCACCGCGCAGAGCCTCATGAAGGGCGAGCCAGTGATTCCTACGGAGACTCAGGTTCTCTGACGAGAACTTTCGTCTCCATAGGAATCCGTCGCAGCATAGCTGCTCCCCTTACCTACGGACAGCCCACTGGGCTGTCCGCTTAACGGTTCGACCACAGAGACCAAAGTCCTCTGGCCGTATCTCACTGGCCGCATCCCTCTGGTTACATTGGCTACTCTTCCCTCTGGATGAGTGAAACTCTCAATGGTGATAACGCGGCGGGCAACGATGACGTATCAGAGCGGCGCGATGTAGTTCGATGATGGTTGACGAGTTGCTATCCAGGCATAGAGCGGATGGCGTATGCTGGGGCGCATGGTTGAAATCAAAGACATGCTTGGCAATCACCAAATAATTCGTGCCGACGGCCGCAAGGTCGACGAACTGCGCCCTGTGCGCATCACCCGCCACTTCACCGACGCCCCCGAAGGCTCCGTGCTCATCGAATGCGGTAACACGCGCGTGATGTGCACCGCCACTTTTACTCCCGGTGTGCCGCGTTGGCGCAAGGACTCCGGCCTCGGCTGGGTCACCGCCGAATACTCGATGCTGCCGCGTGCCACCGCCGAACGCACCGACCGTGAATCCGTACGTGGCAAAATCGGTGGCCGTACCCACGAAATCAGCCGACTGATTGGCCGCTGCCTGCGTGGCGTCATCGATATGAAGGCGCTCGGCGAGAATCAGATTCAGCTTGACTGCGATGTGCTTCAGGCCGATGGTGGTACTCGCACGGCTTCCGTAACCGGTGCGTACGTGGCTTTGGTCGACGCAGTCAATTGGGCGGAGAAGCACCGCCATATCAAGTCCGCCAGCCGCGTGCTTAAGGACTATGTGTCCGCCGTATCGGTGGGCGTGATCAACGGCACTCCGATGCTTGACCTGCCATACATTGAAGACAGTCAGGCCATGACCGACATGAACGTGGCCATGACCGGTTCCGGCACCTTCATCGAGATTCAGGGCACCGCAGAACACCGTCCGTTCAACCGTGCCGAACTCGGCACCCTGCTTGACTTGGCCGAAAAGGGCAACAAGGAACTGCAAGCCGCCCAGCGTGCCGCTCTGTCCCTAGACTAAGCCAGCTCCCCTGACAAGGGGAGCCTTCTTAAAGGAGAACCTCATGCAAATCGTCGTCGCAACCCATAACGAAGGCAAGCTTGTGGAAATCCGCCGCATTCTCGAAGAGGATCTTGGCGCGGATGCCGAAAACATCGAACTGGTGTCCGCTGGCAGCCTTCACCTGCCGGATCCGGTGGAAACCGGCGTCACCTTCCAGGAGAACGCGCTACTCAAGGCCCGCGCTGTGGCCATCCGTACCGGTCTGCCCGCTGTCGCGGATGATTCAGGTCTCATCGTCGATGTGATGGGTAACGCTCCGGGCATTCTGTCTGCTCGCTGGGCGGGTGCTCACGGCCGCGACAAGGCCAATAATGCGCTGCTGCTCGCCCAAATCGAAGATATTCCGGATGACAAGCGTACCGCGCGCTTCCGTTGCGCCGCCGCGCTGGTGGTCCCGGACACCGAGACCGGTGCCGACGTGACCGGTGGAGTGGCTGCCGACGGCATCACCGTTCACACCACGGCTGCCGATGGGAGCCCTGCCCCGGTGCATGCTCGATACGCCATCAAGTCGGAGACAGTGGAGCTCGGCGACATGCCGGGTCGCATCATCCGCGAGGCTCGTGGCGTACACGGTTTCGGTTACGATCCGCTGTTTGTCCCGGACGATCAGCCTGCCGGTCGCGTCAGCACTGAGCCTGACCATGAAGGCGAGCCGCTGACCAGCGCCGAGATGACTCCGGCCGAGAAGAATGCGATTTCCCACCGAGGCAAGGCGCTGAAAGCCTTGGTCCCCGCCATCGAGGCCCTGCTGCACTAAGTCGTCTAGGCTGTCTAGCTGCACTGAGCCGCGACTAAGCCACAGTTGAGTCGCGGCTCAGCACTCAGCCCCCGAATCGGGCGAGTGTCTAGCAAGCGCCTATGACCTAGCAAGGGCGATACGAAAGAAGGCCGGCGCTTAGTGCGTCGGCCTTCTTGATGAACAAGAGCCACCCGATAGAATCGAACTACCGACCTTCCCACGAACGAGGGGGATGCTCTACCACTGAGCTAAGGTGGCGTGGCTTCAAGAGCCAAGTAGAGAATATAGCACTGCGTTTGATTCACTGCAAGCCGGACATTCATCATCTTTGGGCCATTGTTCTTTGGACCATCGTGGCGGCAATAGTGCGAACGATGTGCACACCTCATCTGCTCGGCCGCCATTCGTCGTGTGCGCGCTATGCTAGCATGGTGAGCCTGATTGACTCGGAGGCAAAGGGAAGCATGCGTGATTTTGTGCTGGTGAAGTTGACAGACGAGGAGTTCGATGATTTCTCCGCCAGGCATCCACAAGGCAATTTCCAACAAACCTCGGCGATGGGACGCCTTCGCGCCGCGCAGGGGATCGACGTCGAATATTTGGCCCTCAAGGAGGGCGAGAAGATCGTCGCGGCGGCACTGTTCGAAACTCACCGCTCTCGATTCTCTACATTTGCGGTCATCCATGATGGCCCGATGTGCGACTATCACGACACCGAAGCATTGACCTTCTTCATGGATGCGCTGAAACGCCATGCCAAGGCAAAGGGTGCTTCACAGCTGGAAATCACCCCTGAATCCCCGTATCGGCTTCGCGACACCAATGGAGCTTCTTTGCCGGATGACCAGAATGGCGCTCCCGACAATAAGCTGATAGAACAGCTCGAGGCGATCGGCTTCACTCATGGCGGTTTCACCGTGGGCTACACGGCGGTTCCGCGTTGGCGCTACCTCAAGGATCTGACCGGCATTACCGATGAGAAAAGTCTGCTGAAGTCCTATGACAAGCGCACCCAGTGGAGCGTGAAGCGTGCCCAATCGATGGGTGTGCACGTGCGTGAGCTGTCGGACGACGAGCTGGGGGTATTCGCACGAATCGAGCAGCAAACCGCTGAACGCCGTAGCTTCGAATACCGTGGCGAAGCATATTTCCACCGTTTCAAGGAAGCGTTCGGCAGCAAAGCGCATTTTATGGTTGCCGAGATTCACATCGACGAATACGTAGCAGACATGACGTCCAAGCGTGAAGCGCTTTCGGCCAAGGTGGCGGCATTGACCGCCAAAAACGCCGAACACCCCACCACCAAAACCGAACGTCAGCTGGGGGAGGAGACCCGCAATCTGGCGGCAGCCGAAAAGCGCCTGAACGAGGCGGCCGAGTTCGCCAAAGACGGGGATGTACTGCCGGCTGCGGCATCACTATTCGTGGAGCATCCGCGCGAGGTCATCTACCTGTTCTCCGGTAGCGTCGAGCAGTACAAGCCCTTCTACGCCTCCGCGCTGATTCAGCATGACGCGATGCTGCATTTCTGCGTGGAACACGGGCTGTCTCGCTACAACTTCTACGGCATCGACGGCGTCTTTGATGATCCCGATGACGAGGGGCGTGGTGTACTGGAGTTCAAGCAGGGCTTCAACGGATATGTCGAGGAACTTCCGGGCGAGTTCGTACTGCCGGTCAAACCGGTCGCCTATGCCATGAAGCAATTTGCGCACAAGCTGCTGTCGCGGTAAACGGACGCAGCACACAGGCCGTTCCAGAGCCCAGAGTAACGATCAGAGTAACGACAAGTAAGAAGGTTCGATTATGACGCAATCCGATGCAGGCGTCGCCTCACTCACCCCTACCAAGATCACTCCTGCCGAGCTGGATGCGTTCTCCGCAGCTCAAGTGCAAGGTAGTTTCCAGCAGACCTCGCAGATGGCCGCCATGGGTGCGTTCAACGGTCCGGTGGACTATGTGGGTGTCAAGCGCGGTGACAAGCTGATTGCCGCCTGCTACGTGGTGTACACGCAGTCCCGTTTCGGTTTGGAAGGCTCGGTCTGGTGCGGACCGCTGTGCGATTATGACAATCCACAGGTGGTTGAGGCGATGACCGAAGCCCTGCGTCGTTCGGCCAAGGCCCATCACGCCATCAGCGTATCCTGCTGGCCGGCCGCAGTCTACCGTCTGCATGATCTGGACGGCAAGCCGACCAGCGACCCGGACACCACGATGATGGACAACATGGCCCGCTTCGGTTGGAAACATGGCGGTTTCACCGTGGGCTACGAATCCGTGGTGAACCGCTGGAACTTCGTCAAGGGGCTTGACGGCATTCATAATGAGAAGGAGCTGCTGGCCTCGTTCTCCAAGTACCGCCGTAAGAACATCCGCATTGCCCAGGATTCCGGTCTGCGCGTGCGCCGACTGGAACGCGGCGAACTGAGCACTTTCGTCAAGCTGTGCGATATGAGCGCCGCACGTCAAGGCTTCAAGAGCCGCGATCTGGCCTACTATGAGCGTCTGTTCGATACCTTCGGCGACCTGATCGAGTTCAAGGTGGTCGAAACCCATTTCGACGAATATCTGGACACCCTGCAATCCAAGCTGAATGCGGCCTCCAAAGACAAGCGCAACCTCGAACGCCTGCTCCAGCGCACGCAACAGCAGCCGGAAGGCACGGCCAAGAAGGGTGCTTCCGACCCGGCAACGCTGGAAAAGCGCATCGCCACCGCAGACAAGAAGATTGCGGCGCTGGAAAAGACCATCGGCGAAGTCAATGGCATCATCGCCTCGGACGGCCCGGTCATTCCGGTGGAAGCCGGCGTCTACTTCTGGCATCCGAACGAGGTCGTCTGCCTGTCCAGCGGCGAGGACGATCGTTTCATGGATTACTACCCGTCTTCCCTAATCCACTTCGAGGCGATGCTTGACTGCATCGCCCGTGGCGTGGAGCGCTTCAACTTCTACGGCATTTCCGGCATTTTCGACGCCAACGATCCTTCCTACGGCGTCTGGCAGTTCAAGACTCGCTTCGGCGGATTCGTGGAAGAGCTTCCGGGTAAGTTCACGCTGCCGGTGGACGGACTGCGCTTCGGTGTATCCGAAGCAGCGCACAAGCTGCTGCATCGCTGACAAACAGTGGCGAGCACGGACACAGAAATAAGGCACAGGTGACGACGAGATGAGCGCGACTGCGAATCGAACAGATACGACGTATACGTTTGGCGTGATTACGCCCGAAGAGCTCGACCGGCTTTCCGAAGCCACAAGCCAGGGCAGCTTCCAGCAATGGTCCGGGCAGGTCCGTCTTGCCAAGATTCGTGGGCATGAAGCCGAATGCGTTGGCGTGTGCGACGCATCCGGCAATCTGGTAACCGGCTGCGTGATTCTGTACCTCAATGGTCGTTTCGGTGCAGATGGCTCCGTATATTTCGGCCCCATCGGCATTAGCGATGATCCGGCTCTGCTGCGGGCCATAACCGAGGCGATTCGTGAATCGGCCCGTCGCCACCATGCTGTTTCCGTGGCATGCTGGCCTAACGTCGCCTACCGTCTGTATTCCTCGAACGGGCAGCCCGACGGCGAGCCGAACGATGCACTGCTGACCGGATTCACCGATGCCGGCTGGACGCATGGCGGATTCCATACCGGTTATGACGTGGTCTGCCAGTGGATGTACGTCAAGGATCTCACCGGCATCACCAACGGCAAGGAACTGCTGGCATCATTCGGCAAACGCGCTCAATGGAGCGTCAAGCGGGCGCAGTCGATGGGCGTGCACGTTCGCGAAATCGGCCCCGACGAGTTCGACGTGTTCGCCGATATCGAACGGCGGACCGGTGAACGCCGCGGGTTCGCGACGCGTGGCGCGGACTATTTCCGCCAGTTCAAGCAGGCGTATGGCGCAGATGCGCATTTCATGCTCGCGGAAATCCACATCGCCGAATATGTGGCGGATATGACCGCCAAGCGTGAGGCGTTGCAGGCCAAGGTAGCTCGATTGCAGGCGAAATACGATGAACGTCCGACCACGCGTATCGAACGTCAGCTGGGGGAGGAATCGCGCAATCTCGCAGCCGCCGACAAGCGTCTGGCTGAGGTGGAGGGATATGCCAGGAAGGGCGATGTGCTGCCGGCGGCGGCTTCAATGTTCGTCAGTCACCCCAATGAGGTGGTCTATCAGTATTCCGGTTCGTTGGAGGAGTACAAGCCGTTCTACGCCTCGGCGCTGATTCAGTACGAAGCAATGCTGCATCTATGTGTGGAGAAGGGCGTGCCCCGCTACAACTTCTACGGCATTTCCGGCGTGTTCGACGATCCGAACGACGAGGGCCGCGGCGTGCTGGAATTCAAGCAGGGCTTTAACGGCTACGTCGAGCAGATGGTAGGCAAATTCACGTTGCCGGTGGATAAGTTCCGCTTCGGCGTGAGCAATCTGGCGCACAAGCTGCTGCGCCGGTAGCAACTGGCGGTCGGGGGACGAGCCTATGTGGGCTGCGTCTCGTCTGACCGTGCACCCGCCGTGTGCCTACTTGCGCATTTGCTCACACGCCCATCAGCGCGTGAGCCACAGCCATCATCACCAGTGAAATCATCGCGGTGATTGCCAGCGAGAAGCCGGCCAGTTTGGCGTTGCCGAGTACTTTGTCGGTGAACAGCGTGGAGAAAATGGCGATCGGAGCCAACGCGCAGATCACCATCACGGCGCGAATCGAAGCCGAGAACGGCAGCAGGAACCACGCGATCAACGCGAAGGCGACGCTGAACGGTATACGCCAAGCGATGACGGCCATGACTTCCTTCACGTCATGCTTGGATTGGGGCAGGTCCATGAGCATGCCCACCATCAGCATCGACACCAGCGCGTTGGCGCCGCTCAATGGCTGGGTTATAGAGGCGATCCAATCGGGAATCTTCACGTTGGCGACGGTCAACACGATCATGAGCAGATACGTGTCGAACGGCACCGAGCCGAAGAAGCTCTTGCCGATGGTGCGCAGCAATGCGCGGCGGGCAAGCCGTTTGGCGTCGCGATCCTTGGGCTTTTCGTACGGTAGGGTGGGAGCCGAACCGGCGTGTTGTTCGGCAAGTGTTTTGCCGGGCTGAATATGCAGCAGTTGCTGGGTGAGCACATTGGTGCCGGCGGCCACCATCACGCAGTTGCCGATATCGAACATCGCAGCCGGCACCACCGCGCCCGCACCCCAGAATGACTGGACGACCGGGAAAGAAAAACAGCCGAGATTGAAGCCGGCACCGTTGAGCATCAGGAAGGCGCGGTCGGTCACATTGCGCTTGCGGGTGGCCAGAAAGATGAACACGACCGGGATAAAAGCAAACAGGAATGCGAATACCGAAATAAGCAGCAGCGAGATGTCATGCGGATTGGTGGCGAACGAGTATACGATGGCACCGGGCAGCACGATGTTGAATTCCGCGGTTTGCAGCACGCGATAATCCTTCTGCCCGAACAGGCCGAACCGCTTGAACAGATAGCCGGCGAGGATGATCAGCAACAGACCAACCGGCGTAAGAATGGCGGACATACACTTCTCTCCTTGACTCACACAGGCTCATGGCGCACAGGCTCAGACCCGCAATGCTGTGGCCCATTATATTTGCCGCCTTGGCATTGCCATATGTAGAGGTGTCCGCAAGGGCTTGCAGCTGCCGCGCGCATATACGAAAAGCCTCCCGGAAGCGTTGGCAATCCAATGCTTCCAAGAGGCTCAAGCCGGTGCGCGAGATGGGACTTGAACCCACACGTCAAAGACACAGGAACCTAAATCCTGCGCGTCTACCAATTCCGCCACTCGCGCGTGCATATCCGCGTTTCCACAGGTGTGGGAGATATGCAAAACCCTAGGCCGGACAGCCATTACAGACCGACCAGCCTAGGGCATCCGAGCCACTTGTCAGAATCGAACTGACGACCTGCTCATTACGAGTGAGCCGCTCTACCGACTGAGCTAAAGTGGCTTGGTTCGCGGAAGGCATTTCGCCAGCCGCGCACAAGAAATTAAGTATAAGACATCCCAGCGAAAAGTCCAATCGGCGGATTGGCGGTTGTGTCGCGACCGCTCAGTCGAAGATGACGGTTGCGCCGCGCCACGAACTGTTCGATAATGCAAACGATGGCAATCCGACATCGCTGACTCATTTTGTTCTGTTCATGTCCGAATTTGTGAGTATTCTGTTTGGTGATACGGAGCGCATCCGAGCCGTGTGCAAGGGCGCTCCAGTCACTGATGAAAGGAATGGAATCCTATGGCCATCAATCCGCCCGTTGACGCCACCCAGACCCCTGAGTGGGCTGCCCTGCAGAAGCACTATGACGAGCTTCAGGTCGAAGGCGTGAGCCTCAAGAAGTGGTTCGCCGAGGACGCCGAGCGCGTCGAGAAGCTGTCCTTCGACGCCGGCGACCTGCACTTCGATCTGTCCAAGAACCTGATCAAGCCGGAAACCCTCCAGCTGTTCGCCAACCTTGCCAAGGCCGTCAAGCTCGATGAGCGCACCAAGGCTATGTACACCGGCGTGCACATCAACAACACCGAAGACCGCGCCGTGCTGCACACCGCGCTGCGCCGCCCGGTCGAAGACGAGGGCAAGTACATCGTTGACGGTCAGGACACCGTCAAGGACGTGCGCGAGACACTCGACAAGATCTACGCTTTCGCTGACGACGTGCGTTCCGGCAAGTGGACCGGTGTGACCGGCCGCAAGATCGAGACCGTGGTCAACATCGGCATCGGCGGCTCCGACCTGGGCCCCGTCATGGTGTACGAAGCTCTGAAGCCGTACGCTGACGCTGGCATCTCCGCCCGCTACATCTCCAACATCGACCCGAACGACCTGGCCGAGAAGACCAAGGGCCTCGACCCGGAGACCACCCTGTTCATCATCGTCTCCAAGACCTTCACCACCCTGGAGACCCTGACCAACGCTCGCGAAGCCCGCACCTGGCTGCTCGAAGAGCTCACCGCCAACGGCGCCATCGACGGCTCCGACGAGAAGAACGCCGAAGCCATCAAGAAGCACTTCGTCGCCGTCTCCACCAACCTGGAGAAGGTCGAGGAGTTCGGCATCGACCCGAACAACGCGTTCGGCTTCTGGAACTGGGTCGGCGGCCGTTACTCCGTCGACTCCGCCGTCGGCACCTCTCTGGCCGTCGTCTTCGGCCCGGCCCGCTTCGAGGAGTTCCTGCACGGCTTCCACGAGATCGACGAATACTTCGCCAACACCCCGTTCGAGAAGAACGTCGTGGTGCTGCTCGGTATGCTGAACGTCTGGTACCGCAACTTCTTCAAGGTCGCCTCCCACGCCGTGCTGCCGTACGACCAGTACCTGCACCGCTTCCCGGCCTACCTGCAGCAGCTGACCATGGAATCCAACGGCAAGTCCGTGCGTTGGGACGGCACCCCCGTCACCTCCGAGACCGGCGAGATCTTCTGGGGCGAGCCGGGCACCAACGGCCAGCACGCCTTCTACCAGCTGATCCACCAGGGCACCCAGCTCATCCCGGCCGACTTCATCGCGTTCGTCAACACCCCGAACCCGACCAAGGACGGCGACCAGGACGTGCACGAGCTGTTCCTGGGCAACTACTTCGCCCAGACCAAGGCCCTGGCGTTCGGTAAGACCGCCGACGAAGTGCGCGCCGAAGGCACCCCGGAGGAGATCGTCCCGGCCCGCGTGTTCACCGGCAACCGTCCGACCACCTCCATCTTCGGCGTGGCCCTGACCCCGTTCGCAGTCGGCGAGCTCATCGCCCTGTACGAGCACATCACCTTCGTCGAAGGCACCGTCTGGGGCCTCGACTCCTACGATCAGTGGGGCGTCGAGCTCGGCAAGCAGCTTGCCAAGCAGATCACCCCGGCCATCTCCCAGGACGACGACGCCCTCGCCGCCCAGGACGCCTCCACCCAGAGCCTGATCAAGTTCTACCGCAAGAACCGCGAGTTCTGATTCGCTTTGCTCGGTCAGAATTCGTGATTCGCGCGACCGCGGCTGTGCTGTCTGGTGGGCAGTCTGGCGACTGCCCACGTCGCGAATTCTGATTCGCTTTTCTAGCTCCCCTCAATACTGAGGGGAGCTGTCAGCGAAGCTGACTGAGAGGGAGTTATGGAACGCTCCGTATGCTCCCCCCTCAACTATGACTGTTGCCGGCGGCGAAACTACTGGAATAATCACCGTCCATCGGACTCTCACCTTCTTCAAGCCGTGCGCTGAAACGCCAAATCAATACCATCGTCGGTATCCATGCGACCAGCAGGAGGGACGGAAAGTATTCGAATCCGCCATCCGTGCTGCCTCGGCCAAACTGATGCGTTAATAACGGAGAGAGACGACGACACGCCGATACTGTCCGCAAGAATCCGTACAATAATCGATTGCTGTGTCGAGAAGTGGGCCGCCGCATAAGCCCGCGTCTCCGTGGGTCCAGTCCGAACGGCCGCAAGGCCTGGCTTTTGGCGGATCGGCAGGCTTCCCAAGGGCAAACTCGAGGGATAACGAGAACAGGTCAACGCGCGCGATGCGCAATCGCGTGGATGGCCCCAGATCTGTGGCTGATATGCGGCAGCACTGAAGGAAAACAATGGTTAACGCTGTTGAGGCTTTTGACGCCAAGCACATGAAGCCGGCCGAGGAAATCCCGGCCTTCCGTCCCGGCGACACCGTCGACGTGAACGTGAAGATCCAGGAAGGCAACAACTCCCGTATCCAGACCTTCACCGGCGTGGTGATCGCTCGTAAGGGCGCTGGCGTGCGTGAGACCTTCGTGGTCCGCAAGATCAGCTTCGGCACTGGTGTGGAGCGTCGCTTCCCGGTGCACTCCCCGTCCATCGACTCCATCAAGCTCGTGCGTAAGGGCCGTGTGCGCCGCGCCAAGCTGTACTACCTGCGCGCTCTGCGCGGTAAGGCCGCTCGTATTGCCGAGCGCCGCGACAACTCCGCTAAGTGAGTCGATTCGCGGGTGCAATCGTGGGCCTGATGATGCAGGTGCGCGAATAAACCGTGAAATTCAGCCCGGAACCGTTTCGGTTTCGGGCTGTTTCCGTATTTTCCACGTATGATGGACGGGCGCCGGCACCCCTCATATCCGGCAGCATGAATCGCGAGGAGATGGTATGCAGGACGATCAGGATAACGGCGAATTCCCGGTTTCCGACAATCCGGAGAGCAATCAGACCTCGTATGATGACGAGGCCGATGCCCGCGATTCCCGTACGTTCCAAGTCGCCGACCACGGCATCGCCCCGTCCCCGGTTCCCCCGGCACCGGCGCGCCCGGCGCACGCCGCTTCTTCCGCTGGTGCGAATGCCGCGGCAGCATCATCGATGGATGATGACCCCTTCACCCTACGCGACTTTTTCCTGTGGTGCGGCGTTCCCGTGCTTATCGTGCTGCTGATTCGCATTTTCGCCGTCGGCTTTTACGAGATTCCTTCGCGCTCGATGATGGACACCATGGTGCCCGGCGATCGCGTGGTGACCAGCAAGCTCACCCCCAAGATCTTCGATCTGCAGCGCGGCGACGTCGTGGTATTCAAAGATCCCAACAACTGGTTGAACGAGGAGCAGAGCAGCGCTCCCGGTGGCGGGTACCTCATCAAGCGACTGATCGGCCTGCCCGGTGACGTGGTCGAATGCAAGGGCGCGGGCCAGCCGGTGACCATCAACGGCGTGGCCATCAATGAGACCTCCTACATTCGCCCCGGCGTGGACCCGAGCGCTTTCCCGTTCTCGGTGACCGTGACCGAGGGCCACGTGTTCGTCATGGGCGACAATCGCGCCAATTCCGCCGACTCCCGCTATCATCAGGATGACGGCGATCGCGGCTTGGTTCCCATCTCCGATGTGGTCGGAGTCGGAATCGCGAAATACTGGCCGCTTGACCGGCTTGGTGCGATTGATGACCACCACGAAGTCTTCAAGGACGTGCCTGACGCTTCCGGCTCGAATTCCTGAGTCTTTTTTGAACCGTGTGAGTCTTTGAACTGATTGAGTTCCGGGCCGTCTGAATCCTGAACCATTTGAACCTGGACCGTCTGAATCCTAACCATTGTGAGACGATGGGAGCCGCGCATGATTACCCCGACACTTGACTTGGAACGCAGCCTTGCGGCCCAGGGCTATGACCTTATTACTGGATTCGATGAAGTCGGCCGCGGCGCGCTCGCCGGTCCGGTGATGGTCGGGTGCGCCGCCATCTGGGCCTGTGATTTGGCGCCGCTTGACGGCGATGATTCCGCCGAACTGTCCGGGCGGACCTACCTCGGCGTACCGGACGGCGTGGCCGACTCCAAGATGCTCACCGAACATAGGCGCGAGGCGATTTTCGACGAACTGCGCGACTGGTGCGCGGCCTACGCCGTAGGCCAGGCCAGCAACACCGAGATCGACGAATGGGGCATCACCTATGCGCTCGGCGTGGCCGCCCTGCGCGCGCTCAGCCAAGTCGAACGCGAACTTGGCTTACGGCTTGGAGGGGGATTGGCGGCAAAAAAGGCTGCGGGGGAGATTGTGGAAGGTCGTCCGGGAGACTCCGTAGGGGAATCCATTGGAAATTGTGGGGAAAGCGTTCGCGCCCTGCCCAAAGTCGCCGGAATTCTCGACGGGCCGAGCGATTACATCACCAAGGCGCTCAACACGTTCGACGCGCCGGACGTGCCGATTCCAGCCGATATAACGACCAAAGTCAAAGGCGACCAGCATTGCGCCACCGTCGCCACCGCGGCGGTCATCGCCAAAGTGACCCGAGACCGGCTGATGGTCGACCTCGCGCAAAGCAACCCACGTTACGCCGCCTACGAATGGGCTCATAACAAGGGCTATGGTTCCGCCGCACACCGTGCCGCCATCGCCGAACACGGGCCGACTCCGCTCCATCGTGTCTCATGGCACCTGACCTGAGCCGCGTGCGACACGATAGTGTGAGCGCTAACGCAAAACTGTTGTGGACGCGCTAAAGTCAGTATTGATTAAGGTACAAGACTGGCCGTGCATGGATGCCGGCCGCCAGCGGGGAGGTTAGGCAATATGGTGACCAGCCGCAAGCCAAGCAAACGTCCGTCCATGTTCGAAGTGGCCAAGCTCGCCGGAGTCAGCCACCAAACCGTCTCCCGTGTGATCAATGACTCGCCGGACGTTTCCGACGCCACCCGTGCGCGAGTCCAGACCGCCATTGACCAACTCGGCTACCGCCCCTCCAACTCCGCGCGCGCACTGGCTTCCCGCCGTTCGCGCACCATAGGGCTGATCGCCGGAGGCCTCAAATTCTTCGGCCCGATTTCCTCCATCTCCTCCATCGAATCCATGGCCCGCGAGCACGGTCTGTTCATGAGCGTGATGATGGTCCACGAGGCCTTGTGCGCGCAGGCCGACTTCGACAACCTGTGCGACACCTTCAACGAGCAGAACGTCGACGCCTTCATCTTCCTGACCCCGACCGACGTGATGTTCGCCGCCGCCTGCCGTGCACGAGTCACTCAGCCGCGCGTCATCGTCACCGCCACCCACGGCCAAATGACCGTGCGTGAGGGATTGGGCCTTATCTCCACCGAAAACAAGCGTCGCACTGCGCTGGTCGGTATCGACCAGTGGGGTGCAATGGCCAAAGTGGTGGCCTTGCTGGGCGAATACGGGCACAAATCGGCTCTGTATTTTGCCGGTCCCAACGAATGGCGCGACGCCCACACCCGACTGGATGCGTGGCGCAAGCTCGCCGCCTCCCGATCCATCGATTCACAGATCGTGCGCTGCCATACGTGGGATGCCTCTGAGGCATATGCGCACATGAATCATCTCATTGATGAGTATGGGCGTCGAGGCGCGGCGTTGCCCACCGCGGTCGTCGCCGCGAACGACAATCAGGCCGTCGGCATCATGCGCGCGTTGCATGAGCATGGGCTTCGGATTCCGCAAGACATCAGCGTGGTCGGATTCGACGACATGTCTGGCGTGGATAACATGTACCCACCGCTGACCACCGTGCATCCCGATTTCGAGGGGCTCGGCGTGGCCGCCATGCGAGAGACGCTGCGCTTGCTGGGGGAGGGCGGCGAGCCGACCTTCCTGACCACCCAGCACGGCATGGGGCTGATTCCCGCCGAGGTGCGTGCTCGGCGGTCCTTGGGGCCGGCTCCTCGGCGGTAAATTGGCCCTGTTATCAAACCGTTATGATGCGTGACACGGTATAAGTTGTGTCGAATGCAGGTTATCGGTACAATGTTTTTTGGGAAATTGTGAGCGCTAACACCCTCCCCAAGGAAGGGGATAACAACGCCGGCGCTCCAAGGCAAAGGAAAGATATGGCAGCAACCGACAACGCGGCCGAGCAGGTCGCCCACATCGCCGAGAAGATTCGCGCTGGCAAGACCACGCTGGGCATCGAATTCGGCTCCACCCGCATCAAGGCCGTCCTCATCGACGACAACTTCCAGACCATCGCCTCCGGCGACTACAGCTGGGCCTCTCACTTGGAGGATGGTCTGTGGAGCTACACCACCGAGGAGATCTGGGGCGGTTTGCAGTCCGCTTACGCCTCCATGGCCAACGACGTCGAGACCGCCTATGGCGAGAAGCTCACGCACGTCGGCCACATCGGCTTCTCCGCCATGATGCACGGTTACCTCGCATTCGACGAGGCCGGCGAACTGCTGGTGCCGTTCCGCACCTGGCAGAACACCAACACCTCCGAAGCTCACAAGAAGCTCTCCGAGCTGTTCCAGTACAACATCCCCGAGCGTTGGTCCATCGCTCACCTGTACCAGGCCGTGCTCAACAAGGAAGAGCACGTCTCCAAGGTGGCTTACTTCACCACACTCGCCGGTTACGTGCACTGGAAGCTCACCGGTAAGAAGGTCCTCGGCGTGGGCGATGCCTCCGGCATGTTCCCGATTGACCCGACCACTCACACTTACGAAACCGCATTCATTGAGAAGTTCGACGCTCTACCTGAGGTCGCAGCCCAGCCGTGGAAGCTGGAGAACCTGCTTCCTGAGCCGCTTGTGGCCGGCACTCCGGCTGGCGAGCTGACCGAGGAAGGCGCCAAGCTGCTCGATCCGTCCGGCGCCCTGAAGCCCGGCATCGTGCTCGCCCCGCCTGAGGGCGACGCCGGTACTGGCATGGTAGCCACCAACTCCGTGCGCGTACGCACTGGTAACGTCTCCGCCGGCACCTCCATCTTCGCCATGGTGGTTCTGGAGCACAAGCTCAAGGCCCTCCACCCTGAGGTTGACTTGGTCACCACCCCGGCCGGCGATCTGGCCGGTATGAGCCACGCCAACAACTTCACCTCCGACCTCAACGCTTGGGTCGGCCTGTTCGGCCAGTTCGCCAAGGCCATCGGCCAGCCGGTTGACGCCGGTATGCTGTACGGCACCCTGTTCCGCGCGGCCATCGCCGACGACGTGGACGCCAACTGCGGCGGCCTGCTGAACTACCCGTTCCGTTCCGGCGAATTCCTGGCCGGTCTGCCTGAAGGTCGCCCGCTGTTCGCCCGCAGCCCCGAGGCCAACATGACCCTCGGCAACTTCATGCGCGCCCAGCTGTTCTCCGCGTTCTCCCCGGTCAAGATCGGCATGGACGTGATGACCAAGCAGGAGCGCGTGCAGGTCGACTCTCTCGTGGGCCACGGCGGCATCTTCGCCACTCCGAAGGTGGCTCAGAAGATTCTCGCTGCTGCCTTCAACACCCCGATCAAGGTCATGTCCACCGCCGCCGAAGGTGGCGCCTGGGGTATGGCCGTGCTCGCCAACTACCTGTGGAACACCAACGAAGATCACAGCAACCTCGCTGACTTCCTTGACGGTTGCGTGTTCAAGGACGCCCAGTCCACCACGGAGAAGCCGGTGGCTTCCGATGTGGTTGGTTTCGAGGACTTCTTCGCCCGCTTCACCAAGGGCCTGCCCATCGAGCACGCCGCCATCGAAACCATCAACCTCGAAGATAAGTAAGCCTTTCTGACCTCCCTCTATTGAGGGAGGTCCTTGAGATTTTGAAAAAACGTCCATCCATCACAGTGGAAAGGAAAACCAATAATGGCAACTTTGGCTGATTACGGCCCCGAGGTTCGCGCCGAGGTCAAGCAGGTTCGTGAGGTCGTCTCCAACCTGCACCAGCAGCTGATCAAGTGGAACCTGGTCGTGTGGACCGCAGGCAACGTTTCCCAGCGTCTGCACACCGCCGACCTGTTCGTCATCAAGCCCTCCGGCCTGCGCTACGAGTACCTGACCCCATCCTCCATGGTCGTGTGCGACCTTGACGGCAACGTGGTCGACGGCACCGAAGCCCCGTCCTCGGACACCGCTTCCCACGCCTACATCTACCGCAACATGCCCGACGTCTACGGTGTCGTGCACACCCACTCCACCTACGCCACCGCTTGGGCTGCCACTGGTCAGAACATCCCGTGCGGCCTGACGATGATGGGCGACGAGTTCGGCGGCCCGGTGCCGGTCGGCCCGTTCCGTCTGATCGGCTCCGAGGCGATCGGCAAGGGTGTCGTCGAGACCCTCAAGAAGTACCCGAAGTCCCCGGCCGTCCTCATGCAGAACCATGGCCCCTTCACCATCGGCAAGGATGCTGAAGGCGCCGTCAAGGCCGCTGCCATGACCGAGGAAGTCGCTCACACCATGTGGGCCGCCCGTCAGCTCGGTGACATCATCGAGATCGACCAGGCCGACATCGATAAGCTCAACGACCGCTACCAGAACGTCTACGGTCAGCACTGATTTGATGGAGTGTCCGCCGCGTTACGGAAGGCCCGACGTACCTTCGTACGCCTTCGCCTTCCGCGCCTTGCGGACACACGCATCAAATCAGCGCTGACTCCGCCAGCACGGTGGTGTCTTGGCTCCCCTCTCTGAGGGGAGCTGTCAGCGATAGCTGACTGAGGGGAGCCTCGGTCGGCGAATGAAACTTAAACAAACCCCCATAAACAAAGAAGTAAAGGAAGTAACCCTATGGTTATGGAAAATCCCTTCGAGGGCAAGGAAATCTGGTTCGGCGTTGGTTCGCAGGACCTGTACGGCGAAGAAGCCCTGCGCCAGGTCGCCATTCACTCCGCTGAAATGGTCGACTACCTGAACAACACCGGCAAGATTCCGGCCAAGATCGTCCTCAAGCCCACCCTGAAGTCCTCCGACGGTGTCAAGGAGTTCATGGTCGAGGCTTCCGCCAACCCGAACGTCATCGGCGTCATCACTTGGTGCCACACCTTCTCCCCGGCCAAGATGTGGATTCGCGGCCTCGAAGTGCTGACCAAGCCGCTGCTGCAGCTGGCCACCCAGCACCACAAGGAAATCCCGTGGGAGACCATCGACATGGACTTCATGAACCTGAACCAGGCCGCCCACGGCGACCGTGAGTTCGGTTACATCGTCTCCCGCCTCGGCATCAAGCGCAAGGTTGTCGTCGGCCACTACACCGATCCCGAGGTCGCCGAGAAGCTCGGCACCTGGGCCCGCGCCTGCGCCGGCTGGGATGCCTCCAACAACATGAAGGTCATGCGCTGGGGCGACAACATGCGTAACGTCGCCGTCACCGAGGGCGACAAGACCGAGGCTGAGCGCGTGTTCGGCGCCTCCATCAACACTTGGGCCGTCAACGAGCTCGTCGCTGCGTACGACGCCGTCAAGGACGACCAGGTCAAGGAGATCATCGAGGACTACAAGGCCAAGTACGACGTCGACCCGGCTCTGCTGGACGCCAAGTACGACTCCCTGTTCATCGCCGCCAAGGAAGAGGCCGCGATGGTCAACATGATGCGCGCCAACGGCTGCACCGCCGGCGTCGACAACTTCGAGGACCTCGGCGCTCTGCCGCAGCTGCCGGGCGTTGGCCCGCAGCGCTTCCCGTCCGAGTACGGCTGGGGCTTCTCCGCTGAAGGCGACTGGAAGACCGCCGTCCTCGTGCGCATCGGTGCCGTCATGGGCTACGGCCTTGAGGGTGGCGCCTCCCTCATGGAGGACTACTCCTACAACTTCACCGAGGGTGACGAGCTCGACATGGGCTCCCACATGCTCGAGGTTTCCCCGTCCATCGGCACCATCGCCAAGCCGAAGCTGGAGATCCACCCGCTGGGCATCGGCGGCAAGGCCGACCCGGTCCGCCTGGTCTTCTCCGGCAAGCCCGCCAAGGACGCCGTCGTGGTCTCCATGTCCGACGTTCGCGAACGCTTCCGCCTGCTCATGGACGTTGTCGACGTCGTTGAGCCGCAGGGCTCCCTCAAGGAGCTTCCGTGCGCCCGCGCCGTCTGGGAGCCGAAGCCGAGCCTGAAGACCGCTGTTGAGTGCTGGATCACCGCCGGTGGTTCTCACCACACCTGCATGACCACCTCCGTTGGTCGTGAGGCTTGGGAAGACTTCGCCCGCATCGCCGGTGTTGAGCTCGCCGTCATCGACGAGAACACCACCGCTCGCCAGTTCGAGAAGGAACTGGAGCTGTCCGAGATGTACCACCGTCTCAACAACCAGCACTGATTGGCGGAGCGTATACCGCCTTTCCTCAGGTTCGACGTACCTTCGTACGCCTTCGCCTTCGGACGGCGGTCTCCGCACGCGCCAATCAGCGCTGGCAAGCCAGCACTGATGACTAAATCAGTCTGCTGACTGCTACCGCTGAAAAGGGGCTGTTCCGGGAAACCGGAGCAGCCCCTTTTGCTGTTATCGGCAACTCCCCACAAACGCATCAAAAATCGCCTGCGAGCGTGGATCTACCTTGTAGAGAAACTCGGGATGCCACTGCACGGCCCACAGGAAGTGGCTTGCCGGCCGGTACAGGGCCTCGATCACGCCGTCGGGCGCGACGGCCATGACCTCGAGTCCAGCAGCAGGCTCACGAACCGCCTGATGGTGATAGCTATTCACCGCAATCTCAGTCTGCCCTGCGAACAATGAAGCCAGGGGAGTGCCGGGCACCAAGGAAACGTTATGTCCGAACGCATCGTACGGCGGATTCATATGGTGTTCGATATCGCTCGGATGCTGGCTTGGCAGATCCTGCCACAACGTGCCGCGCAGCGCTGCGTTGATGAACTGAATGCCACGGCAGATGCCCAGAATCGGCTTGTCCCAAGCCATTACAGCTGGCAGCAGAATCGATTCCATTCGGTCGCGCTCAGGAGAGAGCACCTCGCTACGGCCGGTGGCGGAGGCCGCTGCACCAACCATCGGTCCCACATCCGGCCCGCCCGTAAACAGAAACGCGTCAAACCGTTCGGCGCATTGCGCAAGAATGTCGGTGTCATCGGTCAGCGGCAACATGACGGGCGTACCGCCGGCCCGCATTATCGCCTCCATATATCCGGGCAGCATCCACAGACTATCGCGCCCGTAATCCATCAGCGGAGTCACCGCAATGAGCGGTCGATTCGTAGTCATGCCTGCCTCTTTTCGCCCAAGTGTTGTTTTCGTCGTTCTGCCGCAAATCGCTTGATTCAGTGGCCAATAATGCCGCCACTGTACCGAACCAATGTAACCGGTCGGCCAACATTATTTCGTCAGCCAGCCGCGACGAGATCGCACAATGTGCCAATGATGGGGGGCATTCGGTGCGACCTTGTCAATGTTCGGGCCATTGCACTTTCAGCGGGGAAAGCATGCCCCGTCCGCGCATCATGATGAACGAGTAAGGTTGACGGGGAGGGAGAATCACATGAACCAGGCATGCGTACGCAACGACACCATCGACGCGGGCAACCATCATGGCCGACCGCAATACCGGTCGTTCCTGCGATTTCTGACATCGCAGGAACGCAACGTCATTTGGCTGTTGCTGGCCATTGCTTTTCTTCCGGTGGACGGCACCACGCTTGGCCTGTACGCGCCGTTCTGGTCTCCAATCAGTCCGGCGCTGTTCGCCGTGTACTGCCTATGCAATTGGCGGCAACTGCGCATCGCAGCCAACCGGTACCTGCCAATGTTCCTCCTACCGGTGGCCTGCATAATCCTGTCCATCCCGGGATGGCTGAAGTTCGGCATCCACCTCAACGCCGCGTTCATGAGCATCACCGGATTGCTGGGCGTGCTCGCCACTTTGGGTGCGATCGCCCTTGCGTTCGACATCAAACGCATTCCGTGGCGTACGCCATTGCGGATTCTCATCGCATCATACTGGGTTTCCTTCGGAGTGGGCGTCGTGCAATGGCTGTCCATCCGTCTGCACGCCAAACCGTTGACCGACTATTTCTCGCACCTCATGTACCGGCAATACATCAGCGACAACTCGGTGTGGGGCGGCGGCCGTCCGCAGTTCCTGTTCGCCGAGCCCAGCTATATCGGCATGCACCTGTTCGGCATACTGCTTCCGCTCATGTGGCTCATGCGCGGGCGCGACCGCATCTACGCCAAACGGCTGCGTGACCTCATCGTCACGTATGCCGTCGGCGCGGTGCTCATGCAAGCCGGCACCAGAATCGTCATCGATTCCGTCGTGGCGTTGCTGATCGCCCTTGTGGCGCGCACCGATTGGCATGACGGCGCACGCCGCGTCCGGGGCATGCTGCAGATTCTCGGCGCATTTGCACTGGGCCTGCTGGGTGTGCTGGCGGATTCCAGACTCTCCGCCATCGCGGAAAACGGGGCCGAGGGAGACGGCTCGTTCTTCGCGCGGATCTACCAAAGCCTCGATCCGATATGCGGATTGCTCACCCATCCGTGGACGCTGCTCACCGGTTATGGCGCGGGCAACATCATCAATGCGGTGTGGGCCGGCGCGGCCAAAGCCGGACGGCTGCTGGACGGTCTTGGCATGAACGGCGGCGCGGCCACGGGATTCGCGGCCGGCGTGAACGCGGACACGGTGTGGACGATGTGCGCGTATACCAGCGTCATCGCCGAATACGGGCTGATCGGGCTGGCCATGCTGGTCGGAGCCTCGATGGTCTGCATGACGCGCGGGAGGACGGTATGCCGTGGCGGTGCGGATGGCGCATCGTCCGACGAGCTGGCGCACGGTGTTTGTGTCGCCGACGTTGCCGGGGGTAATAGTGGTGGTGGCGTTGCCGGCGCGGGTTCGGGCGAATCCGGCGTCTGGCACAAGACCGTCATCTGCTGGCTCGTCCTGGTCGCATACCTGTACATCCAATGCGAGAACTATGCGTTCGCCGCTCTGCCGCTTCTTGTGTTCGCCGCCTCGAAGGTGAGGCGCGAGCCTGATTTCTCGCGGGCCGACGCATCGACGCGGCCCGAGATGGACCAAAATCCAGAATAACCGACATTCGCCGCTGTTCCGTTTTTCGCTCAAGGCGTATATCTCCCGTATCTTGAGGTGCATCATGTATCGTCGCGGCTAACTAATCGGCGAAACGCGGCATGTTTCGCATTTTGGGCGAAAAGCCCAAGTCCCACAGGAGGTATTGATGACGTTCGTTGCACGGTCGGTGCGCTATGTGCTCAGAAAACGAGTGCGAACCATAGTGCTCCTTATAATACTGACCATCATAACGGCGAGCATGCTATCCACGATCGCGGTTTCTCGGGCAGCTCAACAGGCCGCCGGACGAATCGAGAAGGAAGCGGTCGGTGGATTTGTGCTGTCCAGCAACATGCAGGGCAGCATGCTCACGCCTCGCGGAGGCGGCATGGTGCGCCCCGCCGACGTGCGCAGGATCGCCCAACTGCCCGGGGTCGATTCGTATATGGTCCGTCAGAACGCCACCGCCGATCTCGTGGGGGCGAATGTGGCGAAGGTCCCCGGCGGCGATGATTACGATGCGACCCAGGAGCAGCAGTTTGGCAACGCCGCCAACGTCATGGGCACGAATGATTCGTCGAAACTCAACGTGTTCACGTCGCGCACGCTCGGCATGGCCGAAGGACGACATCTGAAGGCCTCCGACAAGTACACGTCGATGATCCATGAGGATCTCGCCAAAGCCAACGGGCTCAAAGTCGGAGACACGCTCACGCTCAAGGCCAACGCCTATGACGCCGACAACGAATCACATTCGACGGCGACCGTCAAGACCACCATCGTGGGCATATTCAAGGGCGACAGCGCCAGAAAGGTATCCAGCCGAGCGGAACTCACCGCCAACACCATCTACACCGATCTGGATACCACACGCGATCTGTACCAGTACAAGGACGGCAAGGAAATATACCAGGACGCCACCTTCGTGCTGTCCAAGGGCGTTGACGTGGAGAAGACCATGGACGCCGCGAAGAAACTCCCGGTGGATTGGAACAACTATCAGATCACGCGCAACGACCAGTATTCGTCGAGCATGCTGCATGCCGCCCGCGGCGTGCGCTCCATGATGCGCGGCGCCCTGATCGGCGTTACCGTCTCGGCCGTGCTCGTGCTCAGTCTCATGCTGCTGCTGTGGATGAACGACCGCCGTCAGGAGATGGGCATACTGGTGTCCCTTGGCGTCGGCAAGCCCTCCCTGGTCGCCCAATACCTCACCGAGATGGTGCTGATCGGTCTGCCGTCCCTCGCCCTCGGCTGGCTGTGCGCGCAGGGAATGGCCCAATGGCTCGGCGCCACGGCGCTCCATTCCGTGAACGCCTCCGCGGCGAAGGAGCTGAGCAGCATGGGGCAGGTCGGCGGCGACCTTGAATCCAGCATGTCGGTGCGCACCCTGGATTCGCTCACGGTGTCGGTCGACGGGACCGCCATGCTGTACGTGGCGCTCGGATTGTTGGCGGTGATGCTGGTGTGCGTCGCGGTGGCGTGCATGCCGATGCTGCGCAAATCGCCGCGAGACCTGTCGGAGATTCGATGATGAGCATGAATGTGTGGAAGCGTGCCACGTTGGCGATCGTACGCAAGCCGGTACGTAGCGGCATCATCGGTCTGCTGATGCTGATGGTCTTCACGAGCCTGGTGGCGCAGGTCGGAGTCTCGACGGCCCTGCGTACCATGTCCGACGGCATCGGCGCGGGCATGGGCATAGGGTTTACCGTCAGCGCCGGCGAGAATCCCATTAGCGCCGAGGAGGCGAGCCGGTTCTCGCGTATCCCCGGTGTGACGAAGACCGCCTATGCGACGAAGACCTTGGCGCAGGTGGATGGCGCGCGCCCGGTCATGCCCCGGCAGGGCCCCCGATTGGACTCCGATCTGGCCATGCAGGTCAGCGTGCTGGGCACCACCGATTCCTCATTGTCCGAGGAATTCCAGAGCGGCCTGTACCGCCTGGAGCAGGGCCGCCATATCTCGGGCGACGGCGACAATGTGCTGGTCCACCGCGACTTCGCGATGCAGAACGGCCTATCGGTCGGCTCGACATTCCGTCTCCGGCAGGAGGGGCGCAACGCCACGGTGCGTGTGGCCGGGATCTTCTCCGGCAACGTGCAGGCCCAAAGCCCCCTGCCCTCGGACACTTCCGAGAACCTCATCTATTCGGGTAGGCGAGTAGCTTCCGCTCTGACCGGAAACGACCGGATCGACATGATCCGATGCCTGTCGGATAATCCGCAGGACCTGTCCGCGGCTATTGGACGGGCCAAGACCATGGCCGGCGGCAAGTACGACGTCACCGACGATTCGGCCCGGCTCTCCGGCGTCCTGCAATCCGTGCAGACGGTACGTAATCTGGTGCGCATGGTGCTGCTGTCCGTCTGCCTCGCGGACGTACTGGTGCTGGCGATGGCGCTGGTCTTCTGGATTCGCTCACGCATCCATGAGATAGGCACGCTTCTGGCCCTCGGCATCGACAAGATGCGGATCGTCGCACAACTCGCCATCGAAACCGGACTCATGGCGGCGGTCGCCGCCCTGTGTTCGCTGGGCACCGGCGCCATGCTGTCGGGATACGTGTCTTCCCGACTGTTGCGCGATTCGGGCGTCGCGCCGTTGGAATCGTTGCACGTGGAGGCCTTGCCGCCTGAGCAGACGATGCTCATCCTGCTGCTCGGATGCGCGGTCATCGCCGTGGCTCTTGCCGTGTCATGCGCCGCCGTGCTGTCCAAATCCCCGAAATCCATTCTTTCCTCTATGCGTTAGGAGTCACCAATCATGTCTAACTGTCTGCAACTGGACCATGTCGATTACGCCTACGGCGCGGCGAAGATCCGTGTTCTTTCGGATGTCAGCGCGGATTTCGAATCCGGGAAGATGTATGCGATCACCGGCCCGTCCGGCGCCGGCAAGAGCACGCTGCTGTCGCTGCTGGCCGGCCTGGACGCCCCCTCCCGGGGAGTGGTCCGCTTCGAAGGGGAGGACATCGCCGCATCGGGCTATGCGAAGCACCGCCGGGAGCACGTGTCCCTGGTGTTCCAGGACCATAACCTGATCGACTACCTCACCCCCGAAGAGAACCTGCGGCTGGTCAGCGCCAAGGCCGATATGAAGATCCTCGAGGAACTGGGTTTGAGCCGTGAGGAATCCAAGCGCAACATCATGCACCTGTCGGGCGGCCAGCGTCAACGGGTGGCGGTCGGCCGCGCGCTGGTCGCCCCGGGCCGCGCGATCCTCGCGGACGAGCCGACGGGCAGCCTCGACCCGGAGATGACCGACGAGGTGATTCATCTGCTGCAGCACGCCGCCCATCAGCTCGGCAAATGCGTGATCGTGGTGACGCATTCCAAGCGCGTCGCTAACTCCGCCGATGTCGTGCTGCGTCTCAGGAGCAAGAAACTGACCCGGGCATGACCCACCTGGGCCGGGCGGCACCCCGGCGACGACCCGCATGGAATCATCGTCATAATGACGCCTGCGATCCCTGGACATGAGAAACCGCACCTCCGATCATCGAATCTGGATTACTCCAGTCCAACAATCGGGGTGCGGTTCAAAAGGCCCTTTTTTTGTGTCGGATTACGAACCGCGCGTCTCACCGCTTGCCGTTGTAGATCTCGTTGTCGATCACATCGGCGAACACGCGATTGACGGCCGGGCGCACCACTTTCAGCGACGGTGTCAGGCACTTGTTCTCCTGCGTGAACTGCGTGTCCAGCACGGCGAACTTGCGTACGGATTCGGCGCGCGAGACCGTCGCATTCGCCTTGTCCACGTACTGCTGAATCTCCTCGCGCACCGCCGCGTTCGTGGCGAGCCGGTCCACCGGCGTCTCCGTGGACAGTCCATGCGCGGGCAGCCACAATGCCAGCGACTCCGGATCGAGCGTCACCAGCGCGCCGATGAACGGGCGCTGGTCGCCCACCACCACGCAGTGCTCCACGATCGGGCACTTGGCGATCTCTTCCTCCAGCGGAATGGGGGAGACGTTCTTGCCGCCGGCAGTAATAATAATGTCCTTGATGCGGCCGGTGATGACGATGCGGCCCTCATCATCGATCTCGGCCAAGTCGCCGGTCCTGAGCCAGCCGTCGGCGGTGAACGCCTCGGCCGTCTTCTCCGGCAGATTGTGGTAGCCGCGGAACACGTTCGGGCCCTTGACCTGCAGTTCGCCTTCGTCGGAAATGCGAATCGAGGAGCCGGGCGCGGGCTGGCCTACGGTGCCGATCACATTGTCGGTCACGCGCGTGGCGGCGAACGGGGCGGCGGTTTCGGTCATGCCATAACCCTGAATCATCGGCAGTCCGATGCCGTTGTAGAAATGCGCCAGATCGAGCGACAGTGGTGCGCCGCCGCAGGCCACGTACTTGATCTTCGGGCCCAGAGCACCGCGCACCGTGCGGTAGACGAGCGTTTCGTACTTGGCGCGCTCGGCGATTTCGGCAAACGTGTGCTGCTCGCCGGCCTGCTCCTTGCGGCTCCAGACGCGCGCGGCCTCGGCGGCCTTGACAAACAGGCGGCCCTTCCAGCCGGCACCGGCCTTGTGCGAGGCGGCGTTGTATACCTTCTCGAACACGCGCGGCACGCCCAGCAGGTAGGTCGGTTCAAACGAACGCAGGTCCGGCAGCAGGGTTTTGGTGTCCGGCAGATAACCGACCACGCCGTCATCGGAGGCGATGGAGGCGTACTGGATGAATCGCGCGAAGCAGTGGGCCAGCGGCAGGAAGAGCAGCAGGCGCGGATGGTCGTCAAGCACCACTTCATGCAACGCCTGCGAGGCGGAGATGGTGATGGACACGAAGTTCTTGTGGGTCAGTTCGGCACCCTTCGGGTTGCCGGTGGAGCCCGAAGTGTAGACGATGGTGGCCAGATCGTCGGCGCGCACGGTGGCCACGCGCTCGTTCAGTTCCTCGTCCGAAACAGCCACGCCCAGACCTTCGAGCGCGCCCAGCGCGTTGCCCTCGATCATGAGAATCTGCTTCAAGGCAGGACAGTGGTCCTTGACCGAGTCGAGCCGGTCGAAGCGCTCGCGGTTGTCGGCAAAGGCCAGCTTGACCGCCGAATCGTTCATGATGCGCTGGGCTTGCGGGGCGGAGTCGGTGTCGTAGATCGGCACGCTTACCGCGCCCACTGCGGCCAGTGCGAAATCGAGAATGCCCCATTCGAGACGGGTGGAGGAAAAGATGGTCACCGCGTCGCCCTTGGCGATGCCGAGCGCGATCAGGCCCTTGGCGGCCGAGACCACGCGCTCGTGGAATTCGCCGGTGGTGACGTTCTGCCAGCGGCCGGGGCCGATTTTCTTGGCGGCGATTACCGTGTCCGCGCCGGTGCGGGCAAGGCGATCGGTAAGTAGGGAGTAGATGGTCTGGTTGTCGCGGATTTCGATGGATTCGCCAGGCGTGGTGTAGTGGTCAAGCATAAGCGGGCCGTGTCCTTACGTGCGTTGCGTGATGGCTGTTGACAAAATCGAGCCATTCTGACAAGTTAGGTTACGCTGGCGTAAGGTTGCGCGCGTTGTGGGCAATGGAGAAGTTGTCTGTCTGGTTTTGTGGATTGTATACAACGCCGTGTCTAACCGGTTTGCTCTACGGTTATGACACCGTGTCCATTTCGGGAGCCATCGACTTCCTGCAGGACAAGTACGCGCTGAGCCCGGCCCTGCAGGGTCTGGTCATCAGCTCCATCATGATCGGCGGCGTCGGCATTGGGGAGTCTGTGGCTTCTTATTTGGGAACGAAGCTCAGCGTGACAGTCGTCTCAGCTGAAGGTCTGGCGTGTATGTGCGCTTTCGCCTAAGGTAAATAGGATTGCGCAGTGCACGCCATCGGTATGTGCAGGTATGCGATTGGTGACACCCGCGACTGATGCATGACGAGACCTACTGCAGTACCACGGCAACCAACACCGCAACAACACGGCAAGGGGAAGCGAACCATGTTCGACAAACGACTGTTCCAATTGGCACCAGGTCTCGGCAAGCTCATAGCCGGCAAAGTGGCTCTGATGTGGGTTGGGCTGCTTGCCAATATCGGCTTCATGCTTTCGCTGGTCATGCTGCTGCAAGGACTGCTCGCCGCAGCCGACCTACACACTTTCTCCTGTAACGCCGCCTCGGCCTCCGAGTGCCCCGCCAATCTGTTCGGCGTTCCGGGCACCACCGTCGCCCCGATGGCCGGCGACCTCATGGTTTACGTGGCCTTGGCGATCGTCTGCATGCTGGTTCGCTACCTGGCCACCACACACGCCACACGCCTCGGCACCGAAGCCGCCGAACGGGTCAAGCTCGCTTTGCGTTCCAAGCTGTACCGCAAAATGGTGGCCCTCGGCCCGTCCTACAGGTCGCGCGTCAAGACCTCGGATGTGGTCCAGTCCGCCGGCGAAGGCGTCGAGCAGATTCAAAGCTTCTTCGAACTGTTCCTGCCGCAGCTCTTCTATGCGATTCTTGCGCCGATCACCCTGTTCGCCGTGATTGCGCCGATCAACATGCCGGCCGCCGTGACCATGCTCGTCTGCGCGCCGCTCATTATTATTGTCACCGGCATCGTATCCATGACCGCCGCCCGCGCCTTCAAAAAATACTGGGGCCGATACACCGACATGGGCGCCGCGTTCCTCGACAATCTCCAAGGCCTTGAGACCCTGAAAAACTTCGACGCCGACGAGCGCGCCGCCATCGAGATGGACAAGAAAGCCGAAGGCTTCCGCGTCATGACCATGCGCGTGCTGCAGATCCAGCTGCGCTCGCTGACCGCCATGGACATAGTGGCCTACGGCGGTGCTGCGGCCGGCATCGGTGTGGCGTTATGGCAATACGCGCATATTGGCGATGCTTTTGCCAATGGTGCGTCCGGCTGGTCGCCAATCGCACTGGCCTCACATCTGCCTGGTGTGCTTGCCTACGCGGCATACGGCCTGCACTATCTCATCCCGTTCGGGGTGGGCTACCCGCTGTCTCTTACCGGTCTGCTGTTCATTGTGCTGCTGTCCGCCGAATTCTTTATTCCCATGCGTCAGCTTGGCTCGTTCTTCCACGTGGCGATGAACGGCATGACCTCCACCAAGCGCATCTTCGCTCTGCTGGACACCCCGGAGCCCGAGCATGGCACGGCGACCCTGCCGGCCAACGATTCCGATTCCGCTGACGACGGTCTGACGGTCCGCTTCGACCACGTCGGCTATTCCTATGATGATGCCGGGCACGGCGACTCCAAGTCCGCATCCGCAAAGACCGATAAGCAAGGTGAAACCAGCCCCAATTCCGCCGTCGCTCCTGCGCTCACCAACATCACCTTCGCCGCACGGCCCGGTCAGTTCACCGCCATTGTTGGCATCTCCGGTTCCGGCAAGTCCACGGCCGCCTCGCTGCTCGCCGGTACACTGGCCGGTTACCGAGGTTCGCTCACGCTGAACGGTGTCGAGGTATCCGATTTGTCAGGCGAAACACTGGCCGGAGCCGTCACTGTGATTGGTGCCAGCAGTCATCTGTTTGCGGGCGCATTGCGCGAGAATCTTCTGATGGCCTTGCCCGATGACGAGATTCCTGATTCGCCGGATTCCGTGGACTCCCGTCTGTGGTCCGCGCTCGAGCAGGCGCGCATTGCCGACTTCGTGCACGCACAGCCGAACGGACTGGGCATGCCGATTGAGTCCGATGCCGCCAACCTGTCCGGCGGCCAACGCCAGCGCATCGCCATCGCCCGCGCGCTCCTGCATGATTCGCCGGTATTTGTGTTCGATGAGGCGACCAGCAGCGTTGACATGGAATCCGAAGAGCTGATCCTGGATACAATTCGCGAATTGGCGCAATCCCGCGGCAAGACGGTTATTATGATCACCCATCGCATGGCCAACGCCGAACACGCTGATCAAGTGGTGGTGCTCGAACACGGCAAGTCGGTTGAGAGGGGCACCCATACCGAGCTGATGACGGCGGACGGCGTCTACGCCAAGCTGTTTACCACGCAGGCAGATATTGAGAACTTCGGAGAAGGCCATGCTCGGCGTGTGCTGCAGGTTGGTTCCCGCAAGCAGGAGCTGTCCGACGACAGTCGGACTGAGGGTGGCGCAGCGCGCGTAAGCGCAGAGGCGGGTATGACGGTTGACCGCCTGCAGTCAGCTTTGCCGACGGCTTCCGTTGGCGGGAGTGAGCAGGCCTCGGCTGAGACTCCGGCTGGTGTTGCAAATAGCGATTCGTCTTCCAAAATGAGCACATTCCAAGTGATCAGGCGACTGCTTAAGGAAGCCCGACCTCTGGCAGGACTGATGGCAGCGGCCTCCACCGCCGGCACCATCGGCCATCTTTCGGCCACTTTCCTGCCCGTGTTCGGCATTATCGCGGCATTTGCACTTACCGGTAATCCGGTGTGGGGCATGGGTGTTGCGCCCGCCGTCATCATGATGATTATCTGTGCTCTTCTGCGTGGCATCACCCGATACATTGAACAATATCTGAACCACAATGTGGCATTCCATCTGCTCGCACTCTTCCGTTCCAAGGCGTTCGCCGCGTTGCGCAGACTGGCGCCGGCCAAGCTCGCGGGCAAAGGTAAGGGCAACCTTATCGCCATGCTGACCACCGATGTGGAACTGCTTGAGATCTTCTTTGCCCACACCATCAGTCCGGTGGCCATCGCGGTAACCTCCACCATCATCTACACGATTGTGGCCGCCACCCTAAGCCCATGGATGGCGCTGGCGTTGATTGCCGCCCACCTGGTTATCGGCATCCTTGTGCCGCGATTCTTTGCCACCGGCGTACGTAACCTTGGCCCTGCCATCCGTGGCGCTGCCGGAGAACTCGACGATGTGATACTCGATGACATGCGCGGCCTGGACGAAATCATCCGATTTGGTCGCGGCGAGGAACGTGCGCAGGCCATCGAGGACCGTACCCATGCGTTGTGGAAGGATCACGCCAAACTCAGCAAGGTCAACGGCCGTTTCACCGGAATCAGCGGACTCTTGGTGGCTGTGCTCACAGCGGCTTCGGTCGCCGTGGCTATTGCCTGTGCCGGCGCGAACCCGCAGAGCATTCCGGCTCTGATTGCCGCCTTCGTGCTGTTCGCCGGCTCGTTCGGACCGACTTTGGCGCTCGCCGCCTTGCCCGCTAACCTGACTCAGACCTTCGCGTCCGCTAGCCGACTGTTCGGACTGATGGACGAGGTGCCCGCTGTGACCGAGAACGGCACTGTTGTGCCGCAGGAGTATATGGGCATGCGTCTTGATGACGTCACCTTTGCATATGCGGGGGAGCGCGAAGTCCTGTCCGACTTCTCGCTTGACGTGCCGCAGCATGGCGTGCTGGGTATCCAGGGGCCGTCCGGCCGAGGCAAGTCCACCATGCTCAAGCTGCTGCTGCGCTACTGGGATCCGCAGCGCGGTCAGGTGACGTTGTCCGGCACGCCGTTGCCCGAGGTCGATGTGCATGCTCGCCGACGTATTCAGGCCATGATGAGCCAGGAAACCCACCTGTTTGATGGCTCTATCCGAGACAATCTGCTGATTGCTTTGCCTGAGTCCGAGGTTGAAGCTGCAAATGTTGCAGGCAATGGGGAAGTGGGTGCCAAGACCGTTGATTCCCGACAGCAGCGGTTGGCGGCGCAATCGGCAGAGGGCGATGCCGTTCAGGTGGCAGCATCTGACGGTCTCGACGCTCGTTTGCGTCAGGCTCTCGCCAAGGCCTCCGTGCTTGATCTCATTGATTCCCTGCCCGATGGCCTTGATACTCAGGTAGGCGAGTTGGGCGACCGTCTATCCGAAGGTGAACGCCAGCGTATCGGTTTGGCTCGTGTGTTCCTGCGCAATGCTGATCTGGTGCTTTTCGACGAGCCGACCAGCCGTTTGGATGCTTTGAACGAGGCTATTATTCTACGTTCCATTCACGCTATGGCCGTGGGTGAGCAGCATGCAGACAAGGAGCGCGGCGCGGCTGTGGTGCTGGTCTCCCACCGCGAATCCGCCATGCGCATTGCTGATGCGGTACTCAATCTGTAACTGCCTGTAACTACGCGGGAATTACATCGCATTGCGTTACGTTACCGCGTTGCACTGCGGTTCCTCGCGGGTGGCGGCGATGCCATCTCCGGTCGTCATTGCGTTGCTGCGTTTGTGTTGCGATATGTGATGCGGCAACGCAGCAATGCGGCAATGCAATGTGATGTGGCAACGTGGCAACGTAGCGATGCAATAACGCGACAACGTGACAACGTAGCGATGCAATAACGCGGCAACATGGCAACATGGCAATGCAGTAACGCAACGCAGCATTCACGCCTTGATCAAAGTGCCGATGATGAGCGCCTTCTGCAGCCCTGGGCGGAACAGGTCGTGAAATTCATGCGACATTTCGGTTTCGAGTTTGACCGATGCATGGATGTCGTCAGTGCGAAGGCGTGCCTGTTCGGTGCCGATGATGTGCTCGAGCACCGCGAATCCCTCTTCGGTTTTGCCGGCTTGAATGAGGAATCGTGGGCTTTCCGGTGCTCGCACCATGGAGAGCAGGAACGCGGCGGCCGGAATCGCACCCAGCCTCAGCATCCAACGCCAACCGGCGTTGACATCCCAGCTTCTGGAACCGTAGGAGGCGATGATGTAGTTGATGACATTGGTCAGGAAGATGCCGCATACCGCGAGGAGCTGATAGGAAAAGGCAAGCAGACCGCGGATATTGACCGGCGCTTAAGGCCAGACCGAACGTATATTTGCCCGATCCGTGAGTACGTATGGTTGTTCCCAAGGGATTGCGCTGCTTGGAAGCAGCTTGAAACAGGCCCACCATGTGCTTTTCCTCTCAATACAGCTATGGGGGGTGCCTGTTCATACTAGTCAGATTCTTGTCATATGGCGTTGAATATCTACAAATGTGGGCACTGGTGAGGCGGCTGAGTGGTGGAATCGCGCCGTGGTGTGTGGGTGTTGGGGACTCACGAGCATGCTGCGCGTTATTTGGTGGTGTGCTGAGAGTCGGGACCTACTCACGTTGGGGGAGGGGATGAAGAGCCTCTGAGACAAGTCGCTGTTCGACTGGAGATTTGCTCACGTGGAAAGCATGGAAAAGGCGAAAAAAATCAGGCGTGTCGGGTGATTTGACAAATTGGTACACAGGTGTATCATCTTAGGTATTGGTACACGGGTGTACCAAAGAAAACACCCCAAGGAAAGGTGGCCAGAGGAGACTTCGCAAGCGGCCAAACGAATTGAAATCCAACGCAGCAGTCGATTCGTTTTTGGCAATCGGAAGGCAGTCGTCAACAATCGGAAGGCAGCCAAAGACAGCCGGAAGATAACCGAGAAGTAACCGGACGAAAACCGGAAGCCAGTCGGAAGAAAGCCAACCACCCGCAAGTCAACTCCAATGGTCCAGAAGGAGATAACATGCGCAACACCAAGAAGGTCATCGCGGCAACGGCAGCCGTGGCCACGCTCGTCGGTCTCGCCGCCTGCGGCAGCAGCAACGACAACGGCGCCAACAAGGGTGACGCTGACAAGGCCGAACTCGTGTTCTGGGGCTGGGATTCCGGCAACTCGATGAAGGAAATCCTCGCTGACTTCGAGAAGGCCAACCCCGGCATCACCGTCAAGTTCAACAACACCGGCACCGCCGAGAAGACCTCCACCGCGCTCTCCAACGCCATCGCCGCAGGCAACGGCGCCCCTGACGTCGTGATGCTCGAAGATCCGACCGTCACCCAGTTCGCCGTCACCGATGGCCTCGTGGACCTGAGCGAATTCGGCGCCGACAAACTCGCCGACGACTTCGCCGCCGGCCCGTGGAACAAGCTCCAGTACAACAACAAGCCGTACGCTCTGCCGATTGATTCCGGCCCCGAAATGTTCTTCTACAACAAGGCAGTGTTCGACAAGGCCGGCGTGGACGGCGAGTCCATCAAGACCTGGAACGACTACTACGAGGCCGCCAAGAAGATCCGTGCCACCGGCTCCTACATCACCAATCTGGCCGGTACCTCCAACGACTATCAGCCGTTCACCGCCCAGATCTGGCAGGCCGGTGCCCAGCCGTGGAAGGTCGATGGCGAGAACATCACCATCAACATGACCAAGGACGAGGGCATGCAGCGCTATATCCAATTCGTCCAGAAGCTCATCGACGAAGACCTCGTGGACGCCAAGACCCCGAACTGGTCCGACGATTGGAACCGCGAGCTCAACGATGGCACCCTCGCCTCCCTGACCATCGGCGCTTGGATGCCGATCAACCTCATGACCGGCGCCCCCGATCAGGCCGGCAACTGGCGCGTCGCCCAGCTGCCGCAGTGGGAGGAAGGCAAGGAAGTCTCCGCCGAAGACGGTGGCTCTGCACTTGCCGTCACCTCGCAGTCCAAGAACCAGGCCGCTGCCTACAAGCTCGTTGAGTACATGACTCATGGCGAGGGCGCTCAGACCATGGCCGACACCGGTACCTTCCCGTCCCTGAAGAAGATCCTCCGGTCCGACTCCTTCACCGACCCGACCACCGAGTCCAACAAGAAGACCAACGACTACTTCGGCGGTCAGAACGTCAACGAAGTCCTTTCCGCCGCGGCTCAGCGCCCGACCGAGAAGTTCCAGTACCTGCCGTACAACCCGTACGCCCAGACCGCTTACGGCGACGAAGTCTCCAAGGCCTACTCCGGCGACATCACCCTGGAGAAGGCGCTTGAAAACTATGCCAACAAGCTCGCCGAGCAAGGCAAGCAGCAGGGCTACAACGTCACCGTCAAGTGACGCAACCGATCTATTGCCGGTACATCCGGCACTGACCAACAATCAAAACCTGCGGCTAGGCCACTCTCCTTCCGCCTAGCCGCCCGATCTCCCAAAGCGGGGATGCTCCCCAGTGTCCCCGCTTTCCCGTGCCCTCGCCTGACGTGACCGCTCCAATCGAGCGACCCCCTGGTAGCGGGCGCAGCACAGCAATCCGTATTCCAAGAAAGCAATCGATTATGTCCGATCAAACAATGGCCGCAGCCCCGCAGCCAACGGTGGGAATCCTGCCTGAGGAGGCGGATCTGCACACGGCCGAGGCCCGCGTCAACAAGCACAAGGCCGACTGGCGCGGCTGGAAGTTCATGTGGCCGTTCGCCGTGGTGTTCGTCTTCGTGTTCATCATCCCAATTGTGTACGCCATTTACATCTCCTTCTTCAAGAAGCAGATGGTCGGCGGCACCAAGTTCGTCGGCTTCGAGAACTACGCCCGACTGATTCAGGATCCGCAGTTCTGGAGCTCGGTGGGCCGCGTCACTATCTTCACCGTATTCCAGGTGCCGATCATGCTGTTTCTGGCCGCAGCCATGGCCCTCGCTTTGGATTCGATGAAGCTGCATGGCACCAAGTTCTTCCGCATCTCCACATTCCTGCCCTATGCGGTGCCCGCAGTGGTCTCCACCATGATTTGGGGTTTCGTGTATGGCGCCAAATACGGTCTGGTCGGCTCCCTCAACGACTTCCTCGGCACCAACATCGATGTGCTCAACCCCGACGTGCTGCTTGCATCCATCGCGAACATCAACACGTGGGAATATGCCGGCTACAACATGCTGATTTTTTACAGCTCCCTAAGCACCATTCCACACAGCTTGTATGAGGCCGCCTCCATCGACGGCGCTTCGGAGTGGCAGATTGTTAAGAAGATCAAGCTGCCGGAGCTGAAGGGCTCGCTGGCCATCACGGTGATCTTCTCGATCATCGGCAGCTTCCAGCTGTTCAACGAGCCGAGCATTTTGCAGAACATGGTTCCGGGCAACGCGATCACCACGTACTACACGCCGAACATGTACGCCTACAACCTGAGCTTCACCGGCAATCAGAGCAACTATGCCGCAGCTCTGGCCATCGTGATGGCCATCATCACCATGGCCATTGCGTATGTCGTCCAGCTTAAGAGTATGAAGGAGCAGATGAAGTAATTATGAGCACTGCAACCATGACTTCAACAACAACCATGACCCTGGCCGATCTCAAGGCTCAGGAAAAGGCCGCCAAGAAGGCCGAGAAGGAGCGTCAGAAGCGCATCGACGCCGACGAGAAGGCCGAGCGCAAGCGCGCCGCCAAAACCGGTTTCTCCAACCCGGCGAACCCGACCCGCTCGATGGCCCTGACCATCGTGTGCGCGATTTTCGCGGTCTACTGCCTCTTCCCGTTTGTCTACCTGATGATTAACGCCACCAAGACCCAGTCCGACTTCACTTCGACGTTCGGCCTCGGTTTCGGCAAAACGTTCGCCCTGTTCGACAACATCGCCACGGTGTTCACCTATCAGGACGGTATCTTCGGCCGCTGGTTCGTCAACACGATTCTGTATGTGGTGGTCGGCGCCGGCGGTGCCACCTTGCTGGCCATCATGGGCGGCTATGCGCTGGCCAAGTTCCGCTTCCCCGGCCGTAAGCTGTGCTTCGTGATCATCATCGGCGCCATTTCGGTGCCGGGTATCGCGCTGGCCGTGCCGCAGTTCCTGCTGTTCGCCAAGATGGGCCTCACGAACACCCCGTGGTCGATGATTATCCCGAGTTTGGTATCCACGTTCGGTCTGTATCTGATGTGGATCTTCTCCGATCAGGCCGTGCCGGATGAGCTGCTTGAAGCCGCGCGCGTGGATGGTGCCGGCGAGTTCCGCACCTTCTTCCAGATTTCCCTGCCGCTGTTGGCACCCGGCATCGTGACCACTGCATTGTTCGCCATTGTAGCGACGTGGAACAACTACTTCCTGCCGTTGATCATGTTGAAGGATTCCAACTGGTACCCGTTGACGATCGGTCTGAACCAGTGGAAGGACCAGGCTTCAACCGCAGGCGGTCAAGCTATCCAAAACCTCGTGATTACCGGTTCGCTGATCACGATCATCCCTCTGGTGATTGCGTTCCTGTGCCTGCAGAAGTACTGGCAGTCAGGCCTCGCCGCAGGCGCCGTCAAGGAGTAACCTCTGGCTCCCTCTGACGGGAGCTGGCCGCGGAGCGGACTGAGGGTGGTCATATGGGGATTCGACTGGCGACCACCCCCAGTCAGCTTCGCTGACAGCCCCGCCAGCGGGGGCGGCCTCTCTGGTGTTCACAACCTGCAAGCACAGCACTTCCCGCAAACCGATACAATAAAGGATTTGATTAATATGACTACTCATAGAGCATTTAGGTGGCCGTCCCTGCTGACGGAATCCGGCCGCGGCATCGCGTTCGGCGGCGACTACAACCCGGACCAGTGGCCCGAGGAGACGCTGGACGAGGATATCCGTCTCATGGGTGAGGCCGGCGTGAACGTCGTATCGCTGGCAATTTTCAGCTGGGACAAGATCGAGCCGGTCGAGGGCGCGTTCACGTTCGAGTGGCTCGACCATGTGATCGACAGGCTCGGCAGAGCCGGCATCGCCGTGGACTTGGCCTCCGCCACAGCCGCCGCGCCGCTGTGGCTGTACGAATCCCATCCAGAGGTGCTGCCGGTAGACCGGTATGGTCATACCGTCAACGCGGGCTCACGCCAGTCGTGGCAGCCAACAAGCCCGGTGTTCAAGGAATACGCGCTGCGCCTGTGCCGCAGACTTGCCGAACACTACAAGGACAACCCGTATGTGACCGCCTGGCACATGGGCAACGAATACGGCTGGAACAACCGCTACGACTACTCCGACAACGCCTTGGCCGCGTTCCGCACGTGGTGCGAGGCCAAGTACGGTACCATCGACGCGTTGAACGAGGCGTGGGGCACGGCCTTCTGGTCGCAGCACGTGAACAGTTTCGACGAGGTGCTGCTGCCACGTCACATGGGCGGCGACGCCATGGTCAACCCGTCGCAGCAGTTGGATTACGAGCGGTTCGGCAACGACATGCTGCTCGACTTCTACAAAGCCGAACGCGACGCCATCGAGCAGATCTGCCCCGACAAGCCGTTCACCACGAACTTCATGGTCTCCACCGACCAGTGCGTCATGAACTACGCCAAATGGGCGGATGAGGTGGACTTCGTGTCCAACGATCACTACTTCCATGAGGGCGAATCCCACCTGGACGAACTCGCCTGCTCGGACGCGCTCATGGACTCCCTCGCGCTGGGCAAGCCGTGGTACGTGATGGAGCACTCCACCTCAGCCGTGCAGTGGAAGCCGCTGAACACACGCAAACGGGCCGGCGAACTCATGCGCGACTCCCTGGCCCACGTGGCCATGGGCGCCGACGCCATCTGCTTTTTCCAATGGCGGCAATCCAAGTCGGGCGCCGAGGCGTTCCACTCCGCCATGCTGCCCCACGCGGGTGCCGATTCCAAGGTCTTCCGCGGCGTATGCGAGCTCGGTAAGGCGCTGAAGACCCTCTCCGACGCCGGGCTGCAGGGCACTGAGCTCGAGCGTGCCGGCACGGCGATCCTGTTCAGCGCGGAATCCGAATGGGCCACACGCTCCGAAACCCTGCCCAGCATGAAACTCAACCACTGGCACGACGTGCGCGACTGGTACCGCGGCTTCCTGGATGCCGGGCTGCGCGCGGACGTGGTGCCGCTCGCCTACGACTGGACCGGCTACAAAACCATCGTGCTGCCCACCGTGCTCAGCCTGTCCGACGAAGACGTTCTCCGTATCGCCGACTTCGCGAAGGCCGGCGGAACCGTCATCGTCGGCTATGCCGCCGGCCTGATCGACGAGCACTTCCACATCGGCCTCGGCGGCTACCCCGGCGCCGGCAACGGGCTCCTACGCGACATGCTCGGCATCCGCTCCGAAGAATTCAACATCCTCGGTGAAGAAGCCGAAGGCGAGCCCAGCGAAATCAGCCTGTCCAATGGTCTGACGACCCGCCTGTGGCAGAACGACGTGACTTCCGTAGCCGCGGACACCACAGTGCTTGCCTCTTACGCAGGTAAGTCCGCCGCCGACTGGGAGCTGGAGCGCACCCCCGCCATCACCAGCCGCCCCTATGGCAACGGTACCGCCATCTACGTGGGCTGCGACCTCAACCGTCACGACATTGCCCAGTTGCTCAAAGCACTTGGCTCCCGATGGCAGGAGTTGTCGGCGCAGCCGACTGAGAGTGGTCAAACTCCAACCTATCCCACCACAGATCCCCGCATCCTGCACACCATCCGCCGATCCGCAGACGGCTCCACCCGCTTCGATTTCTACCTCAACCGCTCAAACCAGCCCGTCGCCATCAACGGTGTGGAAGGTGATCCCATCATCGCCCACCGTTGCGAGACTGACGCCGTTGGATATACGCTGAACCGCAACGCCATTCTTATCGCTAAAACGTCCTGCTAAACCGCGCTAGAATGGCAATGTTGTCCGGATAGAGGAGTGCGGCATGAGCGACGAGAAAACAGCCAAGCGTCGAGTGACGCTACGCGATGTCGCTCAGGCCGCCGGTGTATCGCTCAAAACTGCGTCGAACGTGATCAATGGCTCCGGGCGTATGACAGATGAGACCCGTGCCAAGGTCGAGTCGGTCATTAAGGACCTCGACTACCGAGTCAACGTGGCCGCCCGCAACCTCAACCGCGATCACACCGGCTTCATCACCCTCGCCGTGCCTTCGCTGATTCCGCCATATCTGGCCGAGCTCGCCAACCGCACCATCGAGGCCGCCCGTCAGCGCGACTATTCCGTATACGTCACCACGTATGCGGAAGGCTCCGCGAAAGGCGCGCGCGATCTGCTGAAGAAGTTCAACTCCACGGTGTCCGATGGCATGATCCTTTCCATGAGCGAGGTGGAAAACATTTCGCCCGATGATCTGAAGGTTGATTTTCCGCTGGTCATCGTTGGCGCGCGTACCACGTGGGGCATTGTGGATCACGTGACCCCAGACGATGTATCCGCAGCCGCCATGGCCGCAGGCTACCTGTATGACCGCGGTTCCACCAGACTTGCAGTGATCGGTGCCCGTGACGTTTACGACGAAGATGCATTGCTGAATGCCGTAGAAGGCAACGCGCAGCTGCGTCTGCGCGGCATCATCGAAGAGACCCGTAGGCGTGGGCTCTCCTTGGATCCGCAGCTGATTGGCAACACCGATCAGGATTGGACCATCGGAGCCGGTGCCCGTGTGACCCAGCGGCTCATTGATTCCGGCGTGCCATTCGACGGTGTGATTGCCTTGAACGATCAGTTGGCCATCGGCGCATTGACCGCTCTGCGCACCGCTGGTTATGAGGTGCCCGTGCAGGTGCAGGTCATCGGCTTCGATAACAACGAGGAAGCCCCCTACCTGCAGATTCCGCTGACCACCATGGATTCCCGCCTTGACTGGACGGCTCCCACGGCAGTGGATCGCATCCTCGGACGCATCGACGGCAGCATCACCAAGTCCGAACTGCTCACCACCGAATCCCAGGTCATCGCCCGCGCCTCCACACGCTGAACGACATTGCTGTAATGCTGGTGTTGCTGTACTGGGCCGTACGAGGCGTTGATACACCGGTTGACCAACACGGCATAAAGTGCTAAGGTGGCGATTGCGTGGTACACAGCTGTACCGCGTGGCGCATAAGGAAAGGAAGCGCCAAGCATCACTGGGCGTTCGTTCTGAGCGTTCACCATTCAAAGGAGAAAAAGCATGCGCCGAAATACCGCGCTTACTCGCATTATGGCATCCGGCGTGGCCGCCATAATGCTCTGCGCAGGAGGCACGTTCACTGTAAACGCCGCCGAAGAAGAACCAGTTAAAGCCGACGTCTCGGTCAAGGCCATCCAAGGCTTAAGCGATGATTTCATCGGCGGTATGGACGTCTCATCCATGCTCTCGCTGGAAGAAAGCGGCGTCACGTTCAAGAACGCCAATGGCGAGGTCGAGGATTTGTTCACGTTGCTCAAGGAATCCGGCGTGAACTATGTGCGTCTGCGTGTGTGGAACGATCCGTTCACCGCAGACGGCCAAGGATATGGCGGCGGCAACGTCAACGCCGATCGCGCACTGACCATGGCCAAGCGAGCCACGGCAGCAGGGCTGAAAGTGCTGGTCGACTTCCATTACTCCGATTTCTGGGCCGACCCCAGCAAGCAGCAGGTGCCCAAGGCGTGGAAATCCTTTGAAGGCGACGCGGACAAAACCGCCGACACCGTATACGACTACACCAAGCAGACTCTGACCACGTTCAAACAAGCCGGCGTGGACGTCGGCATGGTGCAGGTCGGCAACGAAACCACTGCGAAAATCGCCGGCATCTCCGGCTGGGACGGCATGTCCAAAGTATTCTCCGCAGGTTCCAAAGCCATACGCGAAGTGCTCCCCGAAGCCAAGGTCGTCATTCATTTCACCAACCCGGAGAAAGCCGGCACCTACGCCACTTACGCCAAACAGTTGAGCAACCACAATGTGGATTACGATGTGTTCGCCAGCTCCTACTACCCGTTCTGGCATGGCACCACCGAAAACCTCACCAGCGTGCTCAAGAACGTGGCCTCCACTTATAAGAAAGATGTGATGGTGGCGGAAACGTCGTGGGCATACACCTTGGATGATGGCGACGACGATTCCAACACAGTGCCCAGTAAAGTAACCGCCGATAACCTCAAGAAATACGACATCAGCCCGCAAGGCCAGGCCGATGAGATTCGCGCGGTCGCCGAGGCCGTGAACAATATCGGCGACAATGATGGCGATGGCGAAAACGACGGCCTGGGTGTGTTCTACTGGGAGCCCGCATGGGTGCCCGTGGGCACCGGCGGCAAGGATAACGCCGAACTGGTGGATACGTGGAACAAGTACGGTGGCGGCTGGGCCACTGAAGCGGCCGGCGAATACGATCCCAATGACGCCGGCCTGTACTGGGGCGGCTCAGGTGTCGATAACCAAGCTTTGTTCGATTTCGATGGCAAGGCGCTCGCCTCTCTGCCGACGTTCAAGTACATTCACACCGGTGCCGTCACCGATCATGTGTTCACCAAGATAGATCCAGTGGAGATTACCGCGACTGACTCGGATTCCATCGACGCGATCAAAGCGCAATTGCCGAGTGAGGTGGCCGCACACTATCAGGATGGGGTGGACGAGACCGAAACCGTGACCTGGCAATCCGCTGCGCTTGACTGGATTCGTGGCGCAGGCACATACACCATCACCGGCACCACCAACGCTGGCCACGACGTGACCGTCGCCGTCACCGTCACCGCCACTCCCGCCAAGGATTACGTAACGGACGGCAGCTTCGAGAACGCTGAGAACGATAAGAACTGGACCATTGCCGGCACCGGTGCGTCCATCACCGAAGACAGTGGCAACGCCGCCGACGGCAAGCGCGCGCTGAAGTTTTGGGCATCCGATGCCTACAGTTTCTCCGCCACGCAGACCATCACCGGACTCGAGCCTGGCGAATACGTGCTGACCGCCATGAGCCAAGGCGCGGCAGCGGACAACGCCGCTATTACCGATGGTGTGGCCCTCTCCGCCACAACGGGTGGCAAGACCACGTCCGATGCGCTGGAACTCAACGGTTGGGTTAAGTTCGATACCGCCACCGTGCCTGTCACCGTGGGTGCTGATGGCACGGCGACCATCACCATCACGGGCAACCTGCCTGCCGACGCATGGGGCAATGTGGACAAGGTCTCACTCGTCAAAAAGACCGAAACTCCGGTGAAGCCATCCACGGAGAACCTGGACAAGGCCGTGGCCGAAGCCGGGAAAATCAATCGCGATGAGTACACCAACGAGTCGCTCGCCAAACTCGATCAGGCGCTTGCCGCCGCTGACGTGCTGCTTGCCGGCAGCACCTACACCGAGCAGGACGTGAACGATGTGATCAAGCTTGTTGCCGATGCCATTGCCGGCCTCGCCCAAAAGGAGGTCTCCAGCCTGACCGTCACGCCAAGCAAAACCACCTATCAGGTGGGCGATGCCATCGATGCCGACCATGATCTCAAGGTCGTGGGCAACTATTCCGCAGGCATGGGCAACGTGACGCTTTCCGCCGACCAGTTCACGCTCGATTACGATTTCTCCGCTCCCGCTGATGCGGCGAAGGTTACCGTAACGCTCAAGTCGAATCCGAATGTCACCGAAACCTATACGGTTGCGGTTACCGCTCGGGCCGAAGGTGGTTCCGGCAACGGCTCGGACGGTGCGGGTAATGGCGGGGCTACTATCAATCCCGATACGGGCGAGGGCGATAAGACCAACGGTGCGAATGGCGACAAGATCACTGGTGTGCTGAGCAATACCGGTAGCGCGGTGACTGCCGTGGGTCTTGCGGTTGTCGTTCTCGGCGTGGCCGGCGGGGTCTCGCTTGCTTTGCGTCGTAAGCGCTCCTGATAGAGACTGATGCGGCATTATGATGCGGTTGCTGGCAGCCGGCAACCGGCTGCCAGATGCCATCTGTCGGCTGTCGTTTATCGGTTGTCGGCTGTCAGATGCGTCTGTCTCGGCGCAGCGATGCGATTCTGTCCCGGTTCGTGCATCAATCGTTTGATGTGGGTACCAGGACAGAAATCACTGTCCTGGTTTGCGAAAACGGGTGTTTTTCGCGTACCGGGACAATTCCCGTTGCCCCGGTTTGCACGTCAATCGTTCTACGTGAGAACCGGGACAGTATGTTGATTTCGGGATTGGCTGTATTCCGCCGATTCTGTTTGTCGGGGTATGTGGACTTTGGGGATTGCCTTGTCCTGGTTCTCGAAAATGGCCCGAAATTGCGTACCGGGACAACGATTTCTGCCCCGGTGCAAACGTCAATCGATTGACGTTTGTACCGGGGCAAATTCGCGCCCGGGAACAATAGGGCGAGGGCCGGTCGCAGGAGTAGAGCGTGATGTTGTCATGATTGCGCCCGGCTCTCCCACACGGAAGGCCGGGCGCAATCATGCCGTTTGGTTGCAGCACCCGCACATCGCCTGCATAACCGTGTACAGTGGCGTGTAGTTGCAGTACATGAAGGAGCATCACAAGCCATGACCAACGGACACATCAATCCCGCCAACGTGCCGGACATCGCCTTGAAAGACGGCCATTCCATTCCGCAGGTCGGCCTCGGCATGCTACGTATCGACGACGAGGGCGTGGTCCCCGTCGTCGAATCCGCGTTGGAAGCCGGCTACCGCCATATCGATGGTGCGGCCGGCTACAACAACGAGGCCGGCGTGGGCCGCGCGCTCGCCGCTTCCGGATACAACAAGGGCACCAAGCGCGAGACCCTGTGGGTCACCACCAAGCTGCGCGACTCCCAGCAGGGCTACGATTCCGCGCTCAAAGCTTTCGACAACTCGCTGAAACTCCTCCAGCTCGATTACGTGGACATGTACATGATCCATTGGCCCACGCCGTTCGACTGGCGCAGCACCGACACCTGGAAGGCGTTCGTCAAGCTGCGCGACGAAGGCATGGCACGCACACTCGGCGTATGCAACTTCATGCCCGCCGATCTGAAGCGTCTGCACGAGGAGACCGGCGCATGGCCGGCCGTCAATCAGATTGAGCTGCACCCCACGTGGCAGCAGCGCGAAGTGGTGGCGTTCTGCAAGGAGCACGGCATCGCCGTGGAGGCCTACTCGCCGATGGCGCGTGGCGCCGACCTCAACGCCGGCGACGGCACCATCGAGAAGATCGCCGCCGCCCATGAGGTCAGCCCGGCCCAGGTGATTCTGCGTTGGCACATCGAAAACGGCACGATCATCATCCCCAAGTCCGTGCATGCTGACCGCCAGAAGGAGAATCTCAACCTGTTCGGCTTCGCCCTGACCGCCGATGAACACGCTGCCATCGACGCCCTCGACGGCCCCACCCGCGCCGGCCACGACCCCCTCACCTTCACCTATGCGTGATTGATGGCACGTCGTAACGCCCACTTCCGCCGTCGTTTCAACGCCTCTGGACCGCTGGAGCGCGTGTTGATTCTCATCGTTCTCGCCGTAGCAATCGGCGTGACCATCGGCCTGTTACTGCCGCAGGTCAGCTCCGACGCGGCCAAAATCACCGGTGGCTACACTGCCACCGGTTCAGCCGCCGACACTTTGAACGCGCTCGCCGTAGACGACAACCAAAGCTCCTCCGGCTACGACCGCGATTCCTTCGGTTTCCGCACCACCGACGTCGACGGCAATGGCTGCGACGTACGCGACGACGTGCTCGCCCGTGATCTCACGGACATCACCTACAAATACGCCGGTTCCTGTGTGGTCGAGTCCGGCACACTGGCCGATCCGTACACCGCTCAGACCATCCATTTTGTACGTGGCCGCGCCACCAGCGCCAAAGTGCAGATCGACCATGTGGTGGCCCTTGAAAACGCTTGGCAATCCGGTGCGCGCGACTGGTCCACTGCCAAACGCCATGAATTCGGCAATGACCCCTACAACCTGCTGGCCGTCGACGGCCCGGCCAATCAGGAGAAGGGGTCGGCTTCCGCCGCCTACTGGCTACCCACCAACGCCGACTACCGTTGCGACTACGTGGCCCGCCAGATTGGCGTCAAAGACAAGTACCAGCTCACCGTCACCTCCCAAGAAAAGGACGCCATGCTCGCCGTCCTCCACACCTGCCCGGGCCAGGCCGTGCCCGCAGACGAATAGGGGCTACCGCTCAGGATTGTTGAGCATAGGTGCCTGCCCCTCGTCATAAGCGCGCAGGAGCCGTCGGAGCAAAAATGTGGTGAAGTATGGTGCGGTGAACACGTGTTCGCTACTACCGATATTGCCGGCGGATAGTTTCACGCCGAACTGAATTTCCGGATAAGAATCCGAAGCGATTAGCGTCCGCATGGATTTGGCGGTGCCTTTTTTCGATTTCACCTCCACCGGCACCAGCCATTCGCGCGTGCGGACGAAGAAATCCTGTTCCAGTGTGGAATCCTCTTTTTTGTAGTAGTACAGGTCATAGCCGGATTTCCGTAGCGCTTCAGAGACGATGCTCTCGTACATAGCACCCTTATAGACACCAAGATTACGATTGGCCCGCAGATCATCACTGGCCTCGTCGTCAAGCATCGCTACGAACAGACCGGTATCGCCGAAATATATCTTGAACTTGTTTTCGTCATAATTGCCTTTCAACGGCAGTTCAGGATAGGACATACATCGGCAGATATTCACCATTCCCGAGGTTTCAAGCCATTCCACGCATCCTCGATAGTCTTTGAAACGCGCTCCGCTGGCAACCTTGCTGATTTGGAACTTCTTGTTTTCCTTGGCGAGTTGCACGGGAATATGGTTGAACACGTTGAGAATTCGTGCCTGATCGAGTCCTTGCGCGTATTTGCGGATATCCTCCTGGTAGTCCAAAATAAGCTGGCGCTGCAATTGCAGTGTTCCCTCGAACGTGCCAGTGCGTATATGGGAGGCGACAACCGCAGGCATGCCGCCAAGCACGCAGTAATCCATAAATGCCGTGGAGAAGACGTTCATTTCCACTTCAGAGAATGGCGTAGCATCACACAGGTGGGTGAACATGCTTTCGATGACGGCCTCATCGTATCCGCGAGCCCACAGAAATTCCTCGAAGTCCAACGATCGCATTTCGTAGTCGGTCTTATATCCCACGCTATTGCTTTCGATTTGCTTATAGCTGATGCCCAGCATTGAACCGCTGCAAATCACATCATATTTGCCGTCGATTTTAAAGAACTTCAGTGCAGTGACGATATCAGGATGGGCCTGGATTTCGTCGAAAAAGATGAGCGTATCGCCCGGAATGAACTTTTTAGCTGGGTCGATCAGGGAAATATTGCGGACGATGGTATCCGCGCCATAACCGTCCGCAGTGATTGCGCGATATTTCGGTTCCTCAACGAAGTTGATTTCCACTACCGAACGGTAGTTGTGTGCGGCAAAGTAATCGATAGTCTCTGTCTTGCCTACTTGACGAGGGCCCTTGATGATTAGCGGGGAGCGATTCGGGTCGGATTTCCATGCATTGAGATAGGCATCGGCTTTGCGTTTGAGATACATGAGGAGCCCCTTTCCGAATTACTGCTATAGCAATGATTTTACACTTTCATGAGCGAGTTTTCTGCCGTCTGGCACATTTCATGAGCGAGTTTTCGGCGGTTTTTCACATTTCATGAGCGAGATGGCGGGAGATGCCAGCTGCCAGTCCGCCGGTCATCCATCAATCGTCCGCAGATTGTCTGTTTGTTGACTCGGGAAACATGCCTGCGCTATAACTGTGCGCGGTATGAAGGGAACAGGTACAAACGATATGGCGGTAACACACACCGCGGCAGATGTCACTGCGGCAACCACTATGACGAACGCTGTGACAGACATCGAACAGGAAACACCGGAAATCGAGAAGGAACGCCAGCTTGCTGGAGTCGGAACCGGGACCGGAGCAGGGGCGAACAACAAGAAAAAGCCGCATGACCATGCGCTGGCCAGCATCCTCGGCCCCGCGTTCGTGGCGGCCGTGGCTTACGTCGATCCTGGCAACGTGGCGGCCAACATCACCTCCGGCGCGCGATACGGCTACCTGTTGGTGTGGGTGCTGGTGCTCGCCAACGCCATGAGCGTGCTCATCCAGTATCAGTCCGCAAAACTCGGCATCGTGACCAACAAATCCCTGCCGGAACTGCTGGGTGAGCGTATGAGCGATGCTGGCCGCTTCATGTTCTTCATGCAGGCTGAAGTCATCGCCATCGCCACCGATCTGGCCGAGGTGATCGGCGGCGCCATCGCCCTGAACCTGCTGTTCGGATTGCCGCTGTTCATCGGCGGTCTGGTGATCGGCGCAATCTCCACGGTGATGCTGTGGTTCCAAGGCGGCAAGACACAGACCACATTCGAGCGCATCATCATCGTGATGCTGCTGATTATCACATTCGGCTTCATCGCGGGTCTGTTCGTAGCCCCGCCGAACCCCGGCGAAGTGGTCAAAGGCATGATTCCACGCTTCCAAGGCGCCGACTCGGTGTTGATGGCCGCCTCGATTCTGGGCGCCACCGTGATGCCGCACGCCATCTACCTGCACTCCACGCTGGTGAACGACCATTACGCAGGCGGCGAAAAGCCGTCAATCAAAACGCAGCTGAGAGGCTCGAAAATCGATGTGGCCTGGGCGCTGTTGCTGGCCGGCACCGTGAATCTGGCGATGCTGGTGCTCGCCGCCAACTCGCTGCACGGCATGTCTGGCACGGACTCCATCGACGGCGCACAACGGGCGATCACGCAGGTGCTTGGCCCGGTGATCGGCACGATCTTCTCCATCGGCCTGCTGGCTTCGTCGCTGAGCTCCACGTCGGTCGGCACGTATGCCGGCTCGGAAATCATGCACGGTCTGCTGCACGTTAACGCCCCGATGTGGGCCTGCCGCGTGGTCACGCTGGTGCCGGCTCTGATTGTGTTGTGGTTCGCCAAGGACCCGACTCAGGCGCTGGTCATCGGCCAGGTGGTGCTTTCCATCGGCATCCCGTTCGCCGTGATTCCGCTGATGCGATACACGCATGACAAGGAACTCATGGGCAAGTGGGCTGATGGAACCGTCAAGCACGTGATTTTTATGATTGTGGTGGCACTGATTGTGGCGCTCAACGTGCTGCTGATTGTCCTGACGCTGATGGGCAGGGCGTAATAGACTCCAGCTGAAATCCTGCGATAGCACAACATAATAAGAAGCCCCGGTGTTGGAACCGGGGTTTCTTATTATGTTGAGAATGGTTGAATCTGCCGTCAGTTCGCAGCCATACGCCGCGCACGCCGTTCGCGCAGCGCACGCAAGGAAATAATGTCTCGCGTACGACCGGCACCGTCGCCCTTGACGCCGAAGAACACCATCAACACCATTGCCAGACAGATTATTGCGGAGATTCGCAGCGCCCATTGAATGCCGAAAATCGAAGCGGCGACGGCGGAGGCGCCGCCCTGCTTATGCAAAGCGGCAAACGTTTCCATCAGAATCACCAACACGGGTGCGCCCACAGCGCCCGCAATCTGACGCGCGGTATTCGTCACCGATGATCCGGCGGACACTTCGCTCGGCCCGTTCAGGCAATTCAGGGACCACGTGGTAATCGGCATCAGCAGGAAACCCATGCCGATCTGACGGATGAACTGGCAGATCGATACCCACCAGATCCACGTATCCATCGCCACCAGCGACATGCCCAAGGTGCCAAGGGTCAACACAATCGAACCGAACAAAGCCACCGGGCGCGCGCCGAACCGATCCATCGCGCGGCCGCCGAAGAACTGGGAGACGCACTGGCCGATAGCGCCCGGCAGCATGATCAGACCGCTCATCGTGGCCGAATAGCCGCGGTCAGTCTGGATGTAGAGCGGCATGATGACCAAAATCGAACTGAAGGCGAAAAATGCCAGCGACGCGGTAATGGTGCCGACGGTGAACGAACGGTTCTTCAGCACTTCCAAGTCCAGCAGCGGCGGCTGGGGGAGTGCCGACTCGTCCTTGGCTACGGCCTCGCGATACCGCTTGCCAGCGCGCAGGTTGCGCATCACAAACCACACGATGCCGACCAGTCCCACAACCATCGGCCCCCACGTGACCGGTGCCGCGAATCCATAGGTCTCTGAATTGGTGAAGCCGAACATAAGCCCGCCAAAGCCGATCACCGACAGGCATGCCGAGAAGAAGTCCGCGCGGGCCGAAGGGTCGTGTGAACCGAAATTATGCAGTCCGAACATGGCCGCCAGCAGCGAGATTACGCCAATGATGGTCATGGTCAGGAAGATCGAGCGCCAGCCGTTGGCATCGGTCTGCCAGCCGCCCAAGGTGGGGCCGATGGCTGGCGCCACGCTCATGGCCATGCCCACCGTGCCCATGGCAAACCCGCGGCGAGACAGCGGGTAAATGGAGAACACGGTGATTTGCAGCACCGGCCACATCACGCCTGTGCCGGCAGCTTCGAGCACGCGCCCGACCAGCACCCATACGAAGTTTGGCCCCAACCATGCCAGCACGGAGCCGATTGTGAACACCGCCATCGAGCAGATGACGATCTGTCGGGTGGAGAAGCGCCGGGTCAGAAACGCGGTTAGCGGCACCATCACGCCCATGACCAGCTGGAACACGGAGGTGAGCCACTGCCCGGTGGTCACGGAGATGTGGAAATCGGAAACGATAATCGGCAGCGCGGAACTCAGCTGCAACTGCGTGAAGTTGCCCACGAAGGTGATGAAGGTCAATATCGCGATGGAGATGAACGCCGCCCGGCTGAGTTTGCCGTCTACATATGATTCCTCGCGGCTCAGCACCCGCTGCAGTTCGCCGCGATGATTCTTGATTCCCTGAGCTCCAGTCACGCACTACCCCACTTCTGTTGCCCGGCCTGTTGCCTTGGCGGTGTCGGTGGCGTATCTGTTCAGTGATATATGCGCCTCGCATATCAATGCGTATTCGGTGTATTCGGCGACCGTCGTCTTCGCGTGCTTGGCCGAGCAGCCTCTCAAAGCACCCCAATACGCTATACCCAGGGGTGGTCCAGTCGGTTCGGAATATGTGCAGAAGCGGGGGCGAACACGCTTTGTGCACAAGACCGGGGCATAATAGGCGGTTGGTTATTGCAAGAGGTTACAAGTCAATAAGATTAGTTTTGGGAGTTAGCATGAGAGTTCATAGGGCAGGTCACGCAGCAAGTATTCCACGCAGAAGGCACCGCATCTGGCCGTGGGCAGTGTAACCGACCTCGGTAACCTCGACAACCTCGATACGGTGAGCCAGCAGATCAGCCAGGCAAAGACCGAGACCGCGGCTGCGAACGAGATTGCGCACGGCACGCTGTGGAACATCGCTTCGAAGGCGCCGGTGTACGGCGACGACATCACCACTGTGCAGGGCATGACTTCGGTGGTGGATTGCTGGTCAGTGATTCGGTGCCGCAGTTTATGAACGTACTTTCCACGCTGAAGAGCGCACAGCTCAGCTCAGGCGACGGTCAGCTGAATCTGCAGCCGATTCTGGAAGCCCAGAAGAATATTGCCACCGCGAACCAGTCACTGCAGCAGCAGGTGCAGAAGTATCAGCAGCTGCCGAAGGCCCATATCGGCATGGTGAAGAACGCCTATGCCACCGGCAATACGCAGCTGACCAAGATGGCGGACAAAGTCAATCAGCTGTCCGGCACGTTCCAGATTCTACCGGACTTCCTTGGCTCCGATCAGCCGCGCACGTATGCGTTGATGGCTATGACCACTTCGGAGGAGCGTTCGTCCGGTGGCCTGATTGGTTCTGTGGGTGTGGTAACTACCGACAACGGCAAGATCGGTATCGGTGATTTCCGTTCGAATGGTGAATATATCCCATATGGTGCTGGTGATTCTACGGAAGACGAGCAGCGCATCTTCCGGCAGTGGGGACCATTGAACATGTCATTCGATGTGCGAGATTTGGCCGTATACCCTGATACTTCACGCAGTGCCGAAGGTATGCGCGCGATTTGGCAGCGCACGCCGTGGGGAAGCAATACTCAGCTGGACGGCGTGCTCATGGTTGATCCTGTATTTTTGCAGGAACTTACGAAAATCAGTGGTAATGTCACTATTCCTGATGGAACGGTGCTTACAGGAGATAACACTGCCGAGTTTTTGTTGAACAAGGTGTATATTGATTACCCAGTCTCCATGCAGGACGCCCTATTTGCTCAAGTCGCAGAACAAACAGTCGGTAGTATGTTCAGCAATGTTGATTTGACTAAACTCACCAAGGTCGCCCAGCTCATGGGCAGCATGGCCGAAGGCCGCCACTTCTCCATGTACGCATTTGATGAGACTGCTGAAAAACCATTAGTGATGCAGGCTTTACCGCGCAGACGCCAAGCAGCGAGGAAAACCCGCAGGTGGGAGTGTATGTGACTGAGCAGAATCCATCAAAGATGGGATGGTATATTCATCGTACTTCGAAGGTGACTCGTTCCACCTGTGGTAATGATGGTTCTCAGACCTATCATGTGGAATATAAGATGACAAATACACTGGAGAGCAGTCAGATTGGTGCTCTAACGAGCTATATCCTTGGCTCCGGCGGACAAGGTGTGGAAAAAACTCTGATTTATGCGCCTGCCGGCGGCTCCATCTCGAATCTTAAGATCAGTGGTGGTTCAGTGACGGAGAGCCGTCAAGAAACATTGAATGGTAAAACCGTGTATGCGAGCAATGCCACGATAGCTCCTGGAGAGTCCGTCACCTATTCCTTCGACGTGACCACGTCCACCAAGGCTGTCTCCGACCTCACTATCGACCAAACTCCAATGGGCTGGATTGATTCCGGTGTTACCATCGACACTGCTGCCTGCTCCATCAACAAGCAGTAAACCCTCTGACGAGGACGTCAGCCACAGGCTCTGAGGGAGAGACAAAAGAAGGGCGTCAGCAAGAAGCTGACGCCCTCTCAAATTTCAACATTCCCAAAGAAAACTCAGTACGATCCAGTCCCCTTAAACACTGCCACCACAGTCTTCAACAGAATCACGATGTCCCCCGTAATAGACCAGTCCTGAATATACGACACATCCGCATACTCCGACTGTTCCTGAGTCAAATCGCTGCGTCCGGAAATCTGCCACGGTCCAGTAATACCAGGCTTAGCCAGCAGTCTCGTGGAATACAGCATGTCATATCGCGCGACTTCTTCAGGCAGCGGCGGGCGAGGCCCAACCAAGCTCATATCGCCCTTGAACACGTTAAAGAACTGCGGGAACTCATCCAGCGATGTTTTACGAATAAAGTGACCGATCTTAGTCACGCGTGGATCGTCCTTGAGCTTGAAGATAAAACGATCCTCAATGCCGCGTTCCTTAGCCAGTTTCGCCTTGATCTCGTCGGCATCAGTGCGCATGGAACGGAACTTGTACATGGTAAACGGCTTGCCGTAAATGCCGATGCGCGTCTGCGAATAGAACACAGGGCCGCCGTCTTCCCGCTTGACCTTGTATGCCACCCATAGCATGATGGGCGAGCTCAAGATAATGGCGATACCGGAAAGCACGATATCGCACACACGCTTGAGGATGCGGGTAACGGTTGAGTACTGCGTCAGTCGTGCAATGACTACTGGCATCGTCGGATCGTTGCGGAAATGCAGGTCAGCGCCGCTCAAATCAGCCACAGAGGCAGTGAGGGCCAATTCAATGCCCATGGATTCCACGGCCAGGGACAATGTACGCATGGTCTCAGAATCACGGGTAAGTACATCAGCTACCAATACGGTACATGCCTTCATACGCTTCGCGGTTTGTGGCAAATGCGAGTTGAGTGGCAACACCTTCAGTCGTGCCTCAGCATCGTTGGCAGGAGTGAAGGGCACCGACACCAAATGCTGCGCCGAATCCGGGTCATCCTCGTTCTTGACTGAAACCACTGGGCACACCGCAATTGGCGCGTAGCCGAGGCCACGGCACTGGCGCAATTGTTCGACCGTCCGGTGGATACCTTCCGGAGACCCAATAACCACAGTCGGGTAGTTGAATTCGCCATTCATGCGGTTGCGGTGCAGCGCGCGGCGCATAATCCAACGCTCGATAATAACCAACACCAGTGAAACCAGCGGAATGAACACATTCAACGACCGGGGAAGATTGAGGTGGAACAGGTACCCCAACGTGCACAGCATAATGAAATCGATGAACGCAGCGTTCAACAGCTTGGCGTACAGGGCATAGCCCTCACCCATGGTGTGCCGTTCATAGGAGCGTGCGGAATGCAGACTGATGAGCCACGATACGCAGACCAACAGCAGGAAGCTAAAAACGCCGTATTCGCCGGGACCAATGCTCTGCACATAGGTATAAGAGAAAGGTCGGAGCAGGAACACGATGTACGTGGCCACAATGGTCATCAGCAGATCAAGCACGACCAAGGTCGTGTTATAGAGATATCGCCACTTCGGCACAGAATGGCCCATCAATGGACGTATGTTCGTGGTGTCGTTATGTGTGGAGCTGCCGTCCGGTGTAGAGGAGAAGTAGGTGCCGTCAAAGAATGTCGGCGCAATGTCACATTCGGCAACGGGGGAGAACGAAGCCGAGGACCGGCTCCCGCTCGCCCGTACTTTGGGCATTGCCATGGTCGCGGTGCTTGTTGCCTGCGACTCTGCTGCTGTGCCTCTGTCCTTCGGCATGATACTGAATTCTTCCTCCATCGTTCCCCAAAAACCGCAAGAAACATTCATTCTCTCGCCCACCCTAGCACGAATGCCACCCCCCCCCCTATAGCAAAATCCGCCCAAAAAGTGAATCCCTTGTAACATTCATGTGAAGATGAAGTGGTGGTGGGCGGACACGGATTGGCCGCAGTCCGGTGTATCGGACTAAAATGGTGCACTAGTGGTTTGTACGCAGGCCCGCAAGGTAGCGTTGTAAGTATGAAGAAGGACTGAGCCCATGCACATTATGTTCGTCTGCACCGGCAATATCTGTCGTTCTCCCATGGGCGAGCTGCTACTCACCCGCTACCTTTCCGGTACCACAGTGCAGGTTTCCAGCGCGGGTACGCATGGCTTGCCCATGCATCAGATTGATCCCAACAGCGCCCTGCTTATGGAAAGCGTAGGAATCGAACCGAGTGGGTTCCGTTCTCGACGCCTGACGCAGCCGATGGCAAAGTCCGCTGATCTGATCCTGTGCTTTGAAAAGGATCAGCGTAAAGACATCGTCACGTTGGCTCCCACTGCTGTGAAATACACGTTCCTGCTGGGCGACTTTGCGAACATGTGTGAGTACTGCGCGCGCAATGGACTGGTCAAGGGCTTGACCATTCAGGAACGCTTGCAGTCAGTGATCAACTCCGCGTCCATTATTCGGCCAATGCTCCCCGAACCTGAGGATATTGAAGATCCGCACGGCAAGGAATACGCGAAGTTCCGTACCGCAGCAGAGCAGACGAACAAAGCGCTGCGCACCATCCTGACCAGCATGCGCAAGCACTACCGCGTTGAGGAAGCCCCGGTACGGCCTCAAATTACGCGTCAGTATGCTTATACGGTATGAGTTTGTTGTGCAAGAATCTGATTAGCGATCGATGATTCGCTTCCATTAGGGCCGCGTCTGCCGAGCAGACGTCGCAGTGCTTTCGCCTCGCGTTCGTATGGACTTTCCCATATCCCATTGAATCGACGCGATATATTATCCGTGTTGTCGAAGGTATCATCAACGGCTTTCGGATCGTCAAGCATGACTACACGTGTGGAATTCGGCATCATGAACGAAGCCTGTGATACTTGATCATCAGCAAATTCCATTTCTGAAAGAATTTTGCCGTTTTTCAAGCGCGGGAATCCGCCCACGGTCTTCCGGCTGGCGACCGCCGTCAGCCACGCGCACTCCATCTCGAAATCCCTGGTGAACCGGCTGCCCGGCTCCGCCCACGGCACTTGGGCGACCACCACCCCATGCTGTTTATGTTCAATGTTCTTTAGGTAGAAACGTCATGGTGTTTTCCGCTTGATGTGCAGCTGGTTTTCCGCAGGATAGTCAGTTCTCCGATATCGCGGGAGACATGGGTTCGCTCTGCCTGTTCGAAACCATAAGAAAGGCGTCAAAATCAGGTTTTGATCAAGGCCTTCAAGTCATGAACAAGCAAAGTGTTCATGGGAAACCTGTGAAGAGCACCCCTGAGGTATGTGGCGGGACTGGGTTCGTCTAAAGGGGATGCAAGAATCAGCACTGTCAGATAATGAACGGGATTGGGCAGCTCCTGTGCGGTTCGCGCTGCGATTGAAAACACCAATTCGGGGTTCATTTGAAGGGAAAGGATGGGACTCACATGCCGACCACAGGTCGATTGATTGCAAGAAGAGCCGACAACGTCCGTTACGTCGGCTTGATTTCGGTTCGGGGACGGTAATCTTGCCGATTCGTGTAGCCCAAGTCATGGGGAAAATGCTTGGCGGTGGTGTCGAATCCGTAGTGATGAACTACTACCGCCATATCGACCGCAGCAAAGTGCAGTTCGATTTTTTGGTGGATGCCGATTCTACCCGCGTCCCGGAAGAGGAGATTAAAGCGCTGGGAGGCCGCGTTTTCCGCATCCCTCCATACCAGCACCCCCTTCGCTACCGCAAGGAATTGGTCAGACTTTTCCATGAGGAACACTGGCCAATCGTGCACAGCCATATCAACACGCTCAGCGTATTCCCATTGTCTGCGGCCAAAAAGGCCGGAGTGCCGGTCCGTATCGCCCACTCACATTCCACGATGGGCAAGGGCGAGCTTGCCAAGAACCTGATGAAGCTCGCACTGCGTCCGCTCTCGAACCTTTACCCTACAGAACGTTTCGCATGCAGTGAATACGCCGGAAAATGGCTGTTCGGCAGAAACGCTGACTTCACGGTGATTCCCAACGCCATTGAACTGGAGAAGTTCCGTTTCGACCCAATCATTCGCCAGGAAACCCGCAGGGAACTAGACATAGCCGATGACATGTTCCTGGTTGGCCATGTGGGTCGTTTCATGCCGCAGAAAAATCAGGCTTTCCTTGTCGACGTTCTCGCCGAGCTCCTTCCCCAGAAGCCGGACACGATGCTCGCGTTCGTTGGTGACGGTCCAGACAGGCCAGACGTACAGCAGCACGCCCAAGCACTCGGCATTAGTGACCACATTCTGTTCTTGGGTCAGCGCACGGACGTCAACCACCTTTACCAGGCGTTCGATGCTTTCTGTCTGCCGAGCCGTTATGAAGGTCTCGGCATGGTCGCCATCGAAGCCCAGGTCGCCGGATGCCCCTGCGTCCTCAGCGATCAGGTTCCGCACGAAGCTGATATTTCCGGAAAAACATCTTTCATAAGCTTGGAAAATAAATCTTCTTGGATTTCAACTGTACTCAACATTTCCTCGCAAACAGCGAATCGGCAGATTGAAACATCAAATACATGCGCTGAGAAATATGACATTTCAGCTAGCGCGAATCGTCTGACTTTCTTGTACGTAAGCAGTGCGGAAAGCGCGAATGGGTGGGAGGAAACACTGTGAATCCTCATGTTGCTGTAATCACTTCAGGTTATTTGCCAGTGCCTAACGTTCTCGGCGGAGCTGTCGAAGCGCTGGACATGATGATGGTTCAAGAGAATGAGGAAACTCCTAATTTTGATTTCACTGTTTTTTCTTCTTGGGCACCCGGCGTAGATCAGATAACGCGTGAAGGTAATTTCAAGTATACTAATTTCTGCTTTATCAAGACACCATTGCTGGTTCGCGCAGTGGATCACTGCATTTATTGGACAGCCAAGCATGTGCTTCACAAGAAGAAGCTCATGAGCTATCGATATATTGCGCAACGCCTGTGGTATATCAACAAGGTTTCCAAGAAACTCGCACAGCCCACAAAGAATGGCAGTCCGGCTTTCGACAAGGTAATGATCGAAAACCACGCCACGCTGTTCATGACCATGCAGAAGCACGGCAATTCCGAACGATATGCGGGAAAAGTGTATTACCACCTGCATAACGAAGTTCTTAATGATTTCGGCTGCATTAAAGAGATTTCCAAAGTCAAAAAAGTACTTGGAGTTTCCAAATATATTGTTGACACGCTTGACACGTACTTAAAAGATCATGGTGAGCCTGGTCTGCGCGAAGATCAGAAAGCTGTATGGCGTAATGGCGTCGACACAAGCCGGTTTGGCTCGGAAGAGGCTAATAGCAAGGCGATTGAATTTCGAAAGAAATTCAATATAGCCGAAAATGATATTGTTTTCCTGTTTTCCGGGCGCCTCACTCCGGAAAAAGGCGCCGAAGAACTATTGAAAGCGTTTACTGAAGTAGCGCAAAAAGTTCCCAATACCAAGCTGGTTATTGCCGGAGCTTTCTTCTTTGATTCGAATATCGTGAGTCCGTTTGAACAGAAACTTCGTGATCTGGCGTCGAATCCAACTGTAAAGAATCGAATTATCTTTACTGGTTTCGTGAATTATGAGGATATGCCCACCATTTACGCCATGTCTGATATTTGCGTACTGCCGTCAATTTGGGACGATCCAGCACCCCTCGCGGTAATCGAAAGCTTGGTTTCTGGTAAGCCGCTCATCACCACTCGTTCCGGAGGCATCCCCGAATACGCCGATGAGCAGTCAGCCATCATCCTTGAACGTAGCGATCAACTTGTTGACCAGCTTGCTAATGCTATGACAAAGATTGCTCGAGGCTCCGACGAACGTGATGCCATGGGCGCGCGTAAAACAGCATTACGCTCCGAATTCAATAAAGAAACATACATGGCACAATTAGCCAGTATTCTGAGGTGACTACGTGGGTAAGTACAAGAATCTACTAGTCAATGTCGGCATCTTCGGACTCAGCGCAGTAGCCACTAAACTGATGGCATTCATACTGATGCCGTTATATACCCTGTACCTATCTACAGAGGAATACGGCATCATGGACATGGCTACCATCATGGTAACCACATTATTCCCTGTACTAACTTTGCTCATCAGCGAAGGCATGCTCCGTTTTACGCTCGATGATAAGTCAAAAGCCGCGTTTTATATCACCGAAACCATGCTGGTCATGTTGGCAAGCTGTGTGCTATTGGCAATTCTTCTGCCAGTATTTGATTTGCCTATTTTTGGTGGGCTAGGTAGATATAAAATTTGGTTCCTGTTGTCCTATGCGGCGTTGTGTTTTCCCTCTGTGATGGGTACTGTCGCTAGGGCTATGGATCAGATGAAACTCATTGCTTACGCCTCAATATTGTCTGCGCTTATTATGGGCGTGCTTGCTTATGCGTTGATTGCCGGAATGAATCTCGGTCTTATGGGGTATTTCTACTCTTATATCGTAGGCAATGGTTCAGCGATCCTGGTATATCTTTTCGCCGGTAAGCAGTATCAGTTTATCGATTTTACAGTATGGCGAAATAATGCGTCTCTTCGTAAGCAGCTTTGGCGCTACTCACTGCCATTGGCTCCGAATTCATTGTGCAATCAGATTCAGACGACAGTTAGTCGTTTCATTATTACAGGTGTACTGGGTATTTCCGCTTCTGGTTTGTATGCTGCAGCTTCAAAGATTCCTAATTTGCTTAATGTGCTTCAACAGATTGTTCAACAGGCGTGGCAGCTTTCTGCGTTCCAAGAGTTTAAGAGCTCTGGGCTCAAGCATTTCTATGATGTAATCTGGCGTGTGTATCATGCCTTGATGTCGATAGGAAGCGCGTTAGTGATTGCGTTATCTCCGTTCATCGCCAAGGTACTGATGCAGCGTCAGTTTTACTCGGTATGGCCGCTAATTTCCATCCTTGTATTAGCTTTCTATCTAGGTGCCATCAACAATTATCTTGGCACAATTTATCAGGCCTATATGCGTACAAAGCCATTGCTTATAGCAACGATTGTAGGAACTGTATCATGCCTTGCGTTTACTGCTATGTTCGTGCATAGTTGGGGTATTTTAGCTGCAGCGCTTGGTGTACTTGTGGGCAGTTTGACGATATTCGTAATTCGTGTAATTGATATCCGTCGTTTAATGCGTGTCGACATGAGGCCGTTCCCCACTGCCATTACCATGGGGCTGCTCGCTGCTCAATCTGTAGTGACTCTGATCCAATGTGACCATTACCTGTCTTTGTCATTGATTTGTCTGTTATCCATTGCAGGTGCTCAATGTTATGAGCTCAAGCCTTTAATTAATTTGATGTTTGGAAGGAGAAAATATACAGCATGAGCGACAATCCATCTAGCTTCCATGAGGGGGCCACGCCAGAAGACTTCCCCTTGATTTCGGTAATTGTCCCTGTATATAAAGTCGAGCGTTATCTCGATCGCTGTGTGCAGTCAATCGTTGACCAAACGTACCGGAATTTGGAAATCATCTTGGTTGACGACGGCTCTCCGGACTCCTGCCCAGACATGTGCGATGCTTGGATAGCTAAAGATTATAGAATCCGTGTTATTCATCAAGAGAATCAGGGATTGGGAGCTGCTCGAAACAGTGGAATTGAAAGTAGCACGGGAGAGCTCATAGGCTTTGTGGATTCCGATGACTGGCTGGAACCAACCATGTATGAGGCTCTTTTTAATTCTCTTAAAAACAATGATGCCGATATTTCTATGACCGCCAGCATTATGGAATATCCTGATGGACGACAAATCTGTCACTACCAGCCTAATGTCCATTTAGTGATGACCACTTCAGAATCATTCAAGTATGTTAACCTACCGGGCTACTCGACGATTTCTGCTTGGAGCAAGCTTATCAAACGCTCTGTGTTGGGGGATATACGTTTCCCGGAAGGGTGCGTTAATGGTGAGGATACGAGATTTACTTATGAAGTATTTGCGGCAAGTAAACGAACTACTTTTGATTCGGTGCCTCTTTACCATTATCGGATAACTGAAGGAAGCCTTTCTCGTACATACACAAACTATAATTGGGCAGGTTACGAAGCTACTAAGCAGATGGTAGAACTGGTACGTCGGAGGTTCCCTGAGCAGCTTCCTTTTGCCTTGTACGGGTTGATGCGGAGCATGATAAGCCTTTATGATCAGGCTCTTGTCACTAGGAGTTCCAAAGAACAACAATGGCGACGTTTCGCAAAAGATACGCAGGCCTTTGTTAGGCGCAACATAGGGCTTGTTGCCGAGTCGGTGGACCTTCCTCGGGGACGCAGCATGCAGCTTAAGCTCATGGCGGTATCTCCAGTCCTCTACAGTGTGTCTTTCCTGATTTATAAACGTATCCATCCGGAACGGAGCAAGTAAGAAGATGGGCCTTAAACAACTTGTCTTGCAACTGGTATACGGGCACAAGTCCTCGTCGGAGCAATATGTATCGTGGCTTCGTAGCCAAGGGATGCATATAGGGCAGCATGTGCATCTGTATACGCCATGGTCTATCAAGATTGATACTCAGAGACCTTGGATGATTGAGATTGGCGATAACGTACATATCACTGCAGACTGTTCTATTTTGCAGCATGACTATAGCTGGGCAGTGATGCAGCATCTTACCGGAGAAGTGTTGGGCTCATGTGGAATGGTGCGTATTGGTAATAATGTTTTCATTGGACAGAAGTCATTGATTCTTAAGGGAGCCGAAATCGGAGACAACACTATCATCGGAGCTGGTAGTGTGGTAACCGGTCATTTGGAGGGGAACGCTGTATATGCAGGCGTACCGGCGAAAAAGATTTCTTCTCTAGACGTATATGTAGACAAGCGGCGTAACCTTCAATTGGAGGAAGCGACACTATTAGTGCGTAAATATGAGGAAGTGTACGATAAGCGTCCGTCTAAGGAGCTGCTCAGGGAATTCTTCTGGCTATTCGAATCTCGTGATGCTCAGCTGAATGAAACATTCCAGGATGTATTTCGCCTCGATGACAATGCAGAGCGGTCGCAGCAGGCATTTATTCGCAGTGAGCCTATGTTCGAAGACTATGAGGCTTTTCTTGAATACGTTGAATCGGACCCACAATGAGCAGTATCGGAAAGGAACTTCCTATGACTACCTCTTACACCATCACCTGCAGCCGGCCGACGAATTATGGTGCTGTTTTGCAAACCTATGGTTTGAACACCGCACTACGCAAGATGGGTGTGGACGCTAAGGTGCTGGATTACAATCCCAAGTACTACTACACATCCACACAGCCATTGCCTATTCGTATGGTCCGTGCCGTCGTGCGTTTCCCCGACTTGACCAAGGGACGCAAAGTGTTCGGTAAGTTCCTGGAAGATTATGTGCCCATGAGCGCCAAGACTTATCGCACTCTTGCTGAAATCGAGGCTGATGTGCCTCAATCCGATGTTTATATTTGCGGCAGTGATCAGATTTGGAACTGTAAGAATAAGCTTAACGGTAAAGACGATGCGTTTTTCCTGTCGTTTGCGCCTGCGAAAGCTCGGAAAGTGGCATATGCTGCCAGCATTGCCATGCCGGAAATTCCGAATAACCAAAAGACCCGCTATCGTAGGTTGATTTCCGATTTCGATGCTGTGTCGGTACGTGAGCCATCGTCGGTACCGATGCTTGAGGATCTTGGCATTGACAATGTGCAATCCGTTATTGACCCGGTGTTCCTGCTTGAACGAAACGATTGGGATGTCATTGCCGATGCCAGTGATTTCGTCCCCACTGAAGACTATGTGCTGGTATACGGCTATAACCGCCAGAAGGACGTATATGCCTATGCGCGGCGACTTGCCAAGAAATTAGGCGTGAAGGTTTATACCATAGGTACCGCCATCGAAGATTACACGTTGGATCAGGATCGATACTTCTGGAACGCTCCACCTAACACCTTCGTGAATTTGGTTCGTAATGCCAAGGCTGTGGTAACGAATTCCTTCCATGGCACCGTGTTCTCCATCGTGTACAACAAGCCATTCCATTTCTTTACCGTCAAGCAGACTACAAACTCACGTATGCTTGACCTGCTGGATTCCCTGACATTGAAGGACAGGCATGTCGTCGGTGAAGAATTGTTGAGCAATGACATCGACTATGACAGACCTAACCAGTTGCTTGCAGAAGCGAAGAAACGTTCGCTTGGTTTCCTTCAAACAAATGTTGCTAGCTATGTCTCAGAGAATAAACCGATGAAGGGATGAATGCTGTGACTGAACCGTTGGTTTCTATTATCGTTCCGATATACAACGTGGAGAAGTATCTTGATCAGTGTGTTGCCTCACTGATACAACAGACGCATCACAACATTGAGATACTCCTTATCGATGACGGTTCTCCTGACAATGCTCCAGCGATTTGTGATGCATGGCAGCATAAGGACGAACGTGTTCATGTGTTGCATAAGACTAATTCTGGCGTCTCGGCGAGCAGAAATGCTGGTCTTCATGCGGCTAAAGGGGAATATGTCTGTTTTGTAGATGGCGATGATTGGGTCGAACCTGACTTCGTTGAGTACATGTTGGAGCTTCAAGCTAAGAGGAACGCTGATATCGTTGCATCGCTGTGTTGCTTCACCAGCACGGACTTCCACCAGAGAACGCAGGATGAAGTGTCTACTATCAATCCTCAGGAGGCAATGGAGCTATTTTTCTATCCCACAATCGAGCTTGGAGCGTGGAATAAACTGTATAGGCGGAGCTTCCTTACTGCCAACAATCTTGAGTTTATTACCGACTTTTGCGCAGGGGAGGGGTTACAATTTATCACCCTAGCGGCAAGCAAAGCCAACTGTGTGACTGTCGGACAGAAAAAGGTTTATCACTATCGCACGGATAACGCGACCAGTGCCACAACCAAGCCTGACGTTGAACGACAGGGTATTGGAGCCATTACCACAATGCAATATATTTGTGAACACCTTGATCTTTCTAATCCAAAAGTTCGCAAGGCTTATAACTGGCGTTTGTGGAGTACCTACGGTTATTGCCTGCGCCAAATTATCGCTACTCATCAGGAACATGTGTATCGTGACCTATTGCGCACGTGCATTCATCATAGGAGGAGTCTCGCCCTACCTATGATTGCCGCTGATATCTCCATGAAAAGAAAGATCATTGCGCTTCTCACGTTTATCAGCCCAACTGTTGTTGCGAAACTCTCTCTTCGGTAAGAACTTAGTTTTTAACGAAAAGTTCTGGTAAGTCAGCAGGTTTTGCTCCCCGCTGAGGTCAGTTGAAATCGCTAGGAGTGTATTTATGGATGTGTTATATGTCACTACAGCATTACCTAAGTGGGACATAGATTGTTGGTTTACTCTTAACTTTGAATCTACTGCTTGCGTGTATGTGATTCTTCGTCATCCGAATCACACCTTGCTGATGATGCAGCGATTCCGAGGATTGGTTGCAGTTTACGGAGCTCTGTTCGCATCTGGTCTGTCAGCTTTATCTCAAGGGCGGATGTCTTCAGACACGCATGGAAATGGTTTATGAAGCGTTAGGCTTATTTGATCAACTGGATATACGTATTTGTTCTATGAGATGATTTTTCTTGAACAAATACCTTTTGTGAATATAATGCATCAAAATAAGGAAAAGAATGTTTGTTTACATAACGACTGTTTTCTGCTGCATACTTTTGATGTATGTGGCAGATAAATTGAATAAAAGGGCAAGGATTTTACCTTTTGTTATTACTTTTTTGATTTTATTCACAATATCTGGATTCCGCTATGGAGTTGGAACAGATTATTTCTTTACATATGTTCCAACTTATAAACAGATATATAATGGCACACCTCCGCCAATGGAGCCCATATTTAAATGGCTTAACGGGCTGTGTATTGATTTTGCGGGTAGCTGGTATCAGTCTATATTTATTGTTACAAGCTTTATATTCATAGGTTTAATATATATTGTTATATATAATATGCCATGTTCAAAAGCTCTACTGACTGTTTCTTTTTTGTGTGGTGGGTATTTCTTATTCTCATTTAATGTGGTTCGCCAGACAATAGCTACTGCATTATTCTGTTGTGCGTTATTGTTTGTAGAAAGAAATATGGAGGGAAAAAAACGATTACAGAGTCTTTTTGTGGCTTTTTCCTTGATTGCGATAGCGGTAGGTTTTCATTATTCCGCTCTAATTTATTTTGTTGTTATCGCTCTCCTTTACCTAAAGCTTGATAAAAAAATATATTTGTTCTTTTTTTTCGCTTCGGCTGTTCTTGTACCTACCTTTGTTGCAGTTATTGGTATCTTGCTCAAAGGGACAAAGTATGGGAACTATATATCCGGCTACTATGCGGATCCTAGCAAAGCATTTTCATTATCGTCTTTATTGTTTGTAGGTTTCTTCTTTGTCTATTTGTTTACGGACTCCAAAGAGGATGATCATTGGTTCAATATTTTTAGAAATTTACATTTCGTAGGATCCATAGCTATTGTGATTGGTTTCTCTATACCACTAGGTCAGAGAGTTTCTGCATTGTTTTATGTGCTTAATTTTCTTAGTATACCGTACTATCTTGAATACTATATTACAGAAAAAAATAAAATCTTTGTAAAGATATTATATTTCTCTTTTTGTTTTTTCATGTTCCTGCACGCATTGGCGGTTAATGGAAATGGTGTTCTACCATATAATTTCGCTATATAATATTAGCTAACGTAGACGTTAATTGCAATGCTTTTAAATTAAGAAACAGGGAACTTAGCTGCAATAGAAGATTTTGTCGCAATGTTTTTTCTAAATAAAGCTTGAATGATACTATAGGAGTGAGTATTCATGTCGTATGAACCAGATCGAAGCAAATCGCGTATTATATGGGTTGATATTGCTCGCGCAGTGGCCATGGTGCTTGTTTTTACCGGGCATCTCGGTGCGAGCTGGTTTCCGCAGTTGGAACCATTGCTGACTGCCATATATACCTTCCACATGCCCTTGTTCTTCTTACTGAGCGGATTGTTCTTCAAACCGACTGTCAATCTGTTGAATTTGATCATTAAGCGAGCAAAGACCTTGCTTATCCCTTACTATTTATTCTCAGTATTCGCATTGGTATCTCCTATAGTGAAATTACTCCGACCGTCATTGTATGAATCTGCTGGAAAATCTGCTGATTCCAATCCTCTGAGCGCGATTATCGCCATTGTATTTGCACAGGGCAATGCTGGATTATGGTTCTTGTGGTCATTGTTCGTAGCCATACCTTGTCTATGGCTTACAGTGCGAGTCGTGCGATCCAATAAATTGGTGTTGGCTGCAGTCCTTTTGGTGTATCTCATCATCGATTTCTTCCTCAAGGGTACTTCTGTGGTGGCAATGCTTCCTTTCCAGCTTGGGAAAATCTTTGAGGCCACTGCGTATGTAGGATTTGGATATCTCATTGCTCAGGCATGTGACATTCGGAAATGGGATCGGCTGAACTTCAGCCACAAACTTGGCGCATTTTTGGTTTTCACTGTAGCGTTTCTGATTTTGGAACATTTCTTTGCATCACAGCCTGTAGCTACAGGTGCGATGCTTGCTACGCTTGCACTGTTTACCACGTTCTTTGGCATGGCGATGGCTATCGCTTTCAGCCTGTTGTTGCCAGAAGCGCGTTGCTTCGCCACAATCGGTCGGGACAGTCTGGTTTTTTACGCCTTGAATGATCTTGCTCTTAAGATGGTCAAGTTTGTTTTGTTCTCCGCTGTTGGTATTCCTGTGGCTTCTTTGCCGTTGGGAGGACAGCTTCTCGTTGGATTCTTAACAATTATCGTTGCGATTGCTGTCTGCTATGTTCTTGACATCTTTATTCAGCATCATATGCGGTGGGCTATTGGCGATTTCGGTTCAGTCCGTCATGCCTAATTGAATTCGGAGAGCATTTTGCTACTCCGAATTTATCAAATTGATATTTAGAGGTGACTATTAGTTATGTCGTTACAGTCAGATAACTGTAACGACATAACTAATAGTCTCCTTTGTACTCCGATTATATGGAATCATTCTGAGAAGAATTGGAATGGCATATCATTAAGGGTAGGGGGCTGCGGACGTTTTTTTTGGAGACTGGACGAAAGGATTATCGTATGTCCGGTCCCGAGGAACGACGGCGCGCGGTGGACTTGTACTCCGCCACGCCGATGACCACGGCCCAGGTGGTCGAGCACCTGGGTCATCCGACCAGGCAGTGCCTGGAACGCCGGCCGGCAAAGGATCCCCCGGGCATGCCGGCCATATGGACAGACCCATCATCCTAATGGAGACGCAAACGAAGGCAATCGAACCGGTGCCGGGCGGCATGTGGCAGAAGCGGGCCGCCGAACTGCTCGGCGCGGGCGTCGGCGCGGTCAATCACTGGGTCAGGACGTATCGTGAGGGCGGTATGGCCGCGTTGCGGCCCGAAAACAGGGACGCCGGCCAGGCCGACAAGCCAGCGGTGCGACGGGATCGGGACGCCGGCGACGCTGAGGCCCCGCGCCGCAGGGTCGAGGAGCCGGAACTGGGGAACGCGTTGATGCGGGAGGTGGTGAAGGCTCGCAGAAAAAGACCCAAGCGCTGACCTGCGGCGCCTGTCGGACAGGGAGAAGACGCTTCCGGTCGACCGTCTGAGGCCGGAGTATTCACCCGGCTCGATGACATGCTTTGTTTTTGTTCAATAGGAAGTTGAGGTTTTAGTCACGAAGGTTTTTCGGGTTTAGGCGGAAAGGCATGCCGACCACCCGTGGGCCTTAGCCTGATGGTGCTTCTAGTTCCATTCGGGAAAGGTCCGGAAAGGCAATGATCAGCATGCCCCAGATACAGTCTATCCGTTCGCGTCGCAGGAACGGTGAGTCCATCGCCTCGATAGCGCGCAGCGAGAGGGTCAGCGAGCCGACCGTGCGCAAGTATCTGAGGGTCGACGGCCTATCGGCCAGGCCGCCCGTGAGGCGACGTCGTGGTTCGGTGATCGACGAGTGGCTGCCCATGATCGAGGGCATGCTCGCCGAGGACCGGGAGACCTGGCGCAAGCAGCGGCATACCGCGACCCGCATCCATGAGCGGTTGCGCGACGGGTACGGGGCCGGGGTGTCGTTGTCGACGGTGACCCGGACCGTGGCGCGGCTCAGGCGCGAGGCCGCGGCGGAGCGGGAGGCCGGTTTCCTGGACCTGTCGTGGCATCCGGGCGAATGCCAGGCGGACTTCGGCCAGGTCGACGTGCGCTACCGGGGCGTCGTGACGCGAATGCGGCATTTCGTGTTGGATTTCCCGTACTCGAACATCGGGCCGAGCCGGCTGATGCCCGGGGAGAACGCGGAGTGCACGTGCCAGGCCCTCAGGAACCTATTCGAATGGCTGGGCGGGGTGCCCGAACGCATCGTGTATGACAACGCCGCCGGCGTCGGACGCAAATGGTTCGACAGGATCCGCCTGACCCGCCTGTTCCAGGCGTTCCAGGCGCACTACGGGTTCGAGTACACGTTCTGCAACCCGTACTCGGGACACGAGAAAGGCGGCGTCGAGGCCCGGGTCGGGGCCGTGCGCCGCAGGCTGTTCGTGCCGGTGCCCGGCGTATGGAACCTCGACAGCTTCAACCTGCGCCTGCCCGGCCGCTGCCTCGGACTGGGGGACAAGGACCACTACAGGAAGGGCGAGAGCCAGACCGGCCTGTTCGACGAGGACCGGAAGGCGCTGCTGCCCCTGCCCGCCAAGCCGTTCGACGTGGTCACGTGGACGAGGATGAAGGCCGACAAATACGGCAACATCACCGTCCAGGGCCGCCACCGGTACGCGGCCGGACCCGAACACGCCGGCCATGAGATGATCGTCGGCCTGAGGGCCCTGGAGGTGGAGATCCTCGATGCCGAAGGCAAACGCGTGATCACGCATCCGAGGTTCTACGGGGACAAGCCGACCGACAGCGGCGACCCGTCGAGCCAGCTCGGGCTGTTGTGCGACCGGCCGGCGGCCTGGCGCAACAGCCGGGTGCGCGACGCGATGCCCGACCCGCTTCGCGAATGGATCGACGCGCAGGACGAGGCCACGCGGCGCGACAGCCTGCGTGCCCTGCTGCACGCCGACGGCGAGAGCGGCTGGCGGGCGGCCGTGGCCGGCATGCTCGAGATCCTCGAATCCACCGGAGGCACGGACCGGGCCGGGGTATGTCTGGCTGCGGCACGCCACGCCTCGGGCCTGGGACCCGTGGCCTACGACGACCCCGTGGACCTGAGCGAATACGACATCGCCTACACCAAGGAGGACGAGTGAACCAGAAGAACGGACGGACCGACCCCGGCCCGCTGCGCGAGCGGGCGAGGAGCCTGTTCATCTCGCAGGCCACCATCGACGAAACGCTCGAATGGGCCACGCCCCGCCAACTGGACGCCATCGACCGCATGCTCGCCACGGAACTGGCCAACAGGGAGGCCTCCAAACGGGCAAGGCTCATGCGCCAGGCCCGGTTCCCGGTGCCCAAAAGCCTCGACGGCTACGACTTCGCGAACGTGCGCCTGCCCGACGGATACGCCAAGGAGCAGCTGACCGGCCTCGATTTCGCGGCCAAGGCGCAGGACCTCGTGTTCTACGGCAAGACGGGACGCGGAAAGACCCACCTGGCCACCGCTCTGGGCATGATCGCCGTCGAGCAAGGCAGGAGCGTGAGGTTCCGGCAGACCGCGGAGCTCGTGCTCCAGCTCGGCAAGGCCAAACGCGACGGCGCCCTCGACAGCCTGCTCAGGGACCTCGCCCGTGCCGACCTGATCATCCTCGACGAGTTCGGCTACGTGCCCTTCGACATCGACGGGGCCCGTCTCCTCTACCAGATCATCGCCGGCAGCTACGAACGTCGCAGCATCATCTTCACCACGAACATCGAGTTCAGCAAATGGGGGACGATCTTCGCCGACGACAAACTCGCCGCCGCGATCATCGACCGCATCGTCCACCACGGACGCCTCATCGAATTCACCGGCCCCAGCCGACGCGTCAGCCAAGCCCTCATGTTCGGCAAGACGGACAACCAGTAAAACAAACCACCGGCCGGCACTCCTCATGCCGAAAACCGAAAAAAATTAGTGACGAAACACGAAACACCGACTTGACTAAAAACAACATGCTTGCCCGGCGTCGCGCCAAGCAGCTACCTACTGCCACCGCGCCAGGCTCGGGGTTGACAGATATGCCGGGCCGCGCGTCCGGGCGGCCGAGGCATTCGCCGCCTCCAGGGGGCAGGTACGGGTACCGCAGGGTCAAGGCCGCGCTCCGAACCCGCGTCTCGGAGAAGGTGCTCCGCAGGATCATGGCCGAGGATGGTCTGACGGCGCATGTCCCCGAACGACGCGGGTACGGCTCATACGAGGGCGAGACGACGCCGGCTCCCGGCAACCTCGCCGACCGCGACTTCACGGCCGGGATGCCGAACGGGAAATGGCCCGCGGACATCACCCGGGATCAAGGCCGGGGACGGGAAGGGCGTGCCTCTCGCCGCCGGTCGACTGCCACGACGGCAGGATCGTCGCGTACACGGCCGGTTCCGGTTCCGACGCCGGGCTTGCCGACAGGATGCTCGTCAGGGCCGTGGAAACGCTGCCGGAGGGAGCGCATCCCTTGGTGCGTTCCGACCGCGGATGCCACTGCCGGTGGCCCGGATGGCTGGCGCTCATGGACCGCTACGGCCTGACGCGGTCGACGGGCGTCAAGGGCCGTTCCCCGGACGACGACGCCGCGGAAGGGGTTCCTCGGACGCATGAGGACGGATCCGTCTCCGGGCATTGGGAGGAGCATACCCGCGACGAGGTGCTCGTCCTGATCGACGACTGCATCCGCCGGCACGACCACGAGCGCATCGAACGGTCGCTTGGTTGGGATGGGTTCGGTACAATACCGGCTGAGCCGGGGAATGGCTGCATGACCATCTCCAAGAAAACCTCCGCAGCCTCCTATCCCTTCGGTAATGTACCTATTAAAACTCAAAAGGAAGTGAAAGGATGTTTCCTTTTGAGTTTTCTCTATCGTTTACAGTTTTACCTTCAAAAAGTTTGTCGTCTTCTGATAGCTGTAGAATTGTCAATTTTTCTTGTTCTGCTTTGCTGATATGTGATGAATCCAGCTTCTCCTTAAGAACGGCCACAATGTATTGAGCATCGATACCGTTCGCAATGTTGATAATAGTGCGAAGATCATCACCTTCGACATTTTCAACAACGTCGTGTACTATAAAATGGGGTGATTGTATTTGATTGGCTATCGCAAATTGTTGATACGCAAGATCATATGCGGCAATAAGTGATTTTCGTGTTCCTGTGCTTGAACCAGATAATGCGGAAAAAGACACAGGAAACTTATGAGTATCGGGTGAATATACTAAAATTGGATTTTCTTCGTTGATTTTCTGAGCAAGTGGCGTAAAATACTTATTAAAAGAGTCCATTCTAATTTGATAGATTTCGTTCCCATTTTTACGTTCAGAGCCGCCAGTTGAATAGCTTTCAATATTTTCCTGAAGAGAAGTGAGATTATTTTCGTAACGCACAAGAGTATCGATGATTTCTTCGCACTTGCCGATGCGCTGTCTCAACTGCATGAGATTGTCTGACAGCTGTTCATACTCATCAATGTTTTCCTTGTCTATGAGGGAGAGGTATCTTTTATTCTTCGTGAGAAGTGTCTGTCTTTTTGCTTCAATCAGAGTTTTTTCTTTTGAGAGATTAATTTTAATAACATTAAAATATGAAATCTTATTGTCGCACAGCTTATTGTTGAATCTAACCATATCTTCAAATGTTTTGTTGATATCAGGAATTTTTGAGCAAACTTCATCGAAGAACCTTCGCGAAAGATTGAGATCGGCTTGGCGATTTTTCTCTGTTTGGGCATCCTTAAGAGCTGATTGAATCTGTTCTATCCTGTAGTTCACTTCACTAAGTTGATCAGTTAATTTTGTATACTCAGTCCGGACTGAAGCTATTTTGTCTTTATTATTCTGATATTCGTTGGGATTGAGAATATTATCTGTTTGAACTTTCGTTCGCGCGTATTCGCTTTTTAGGGCACTAAGTATTTGACGTTGTTGCTCGATGTCGTCAATGGTATTGACTCGCTTGTACTCTCTTAAGGATTCGCGCGCATGATTCAATTCGGTATTGAGCTGGCTTAGTTTCTTATCAAGCAATGGATCAGATATGTTAAACAAAAAATTGTAAACGCAGCGATATGTTGCAAAATCTGCTCGTGTAAGGTTACGAAGAAAAGTGCTGTTATCGCCTCTTAGAGAGATGCGCACAAAAGAGTTGATAAGTTGCCTAAACGTGGGAGTATTATTACTAATTCCGAAAAGGAAATTGTTTAATTTTTTCTGATACTCAGTTATAGTTAATCGCTCGTTATTGATGTAATAATGTCCTTTTGGGAACAGGTCTACCTTTAGTTCAACTGTCTTGCCATGAGGTGATTCAAGATTTTCTACAAGAGTCATTTTGACGGCAATACGTTTCTCGTTGATGAGATCTCGCAAGGCGGTTGTTTCAGTGTTGGTCTCGTGGTCCTTATAGATCCCTTTTTTATTCTTTGCCCCCATTAATACATCGATGAGCTTGAGGAAAGTCGTTTTACCAACTTTATTATGCCGACTAGAGGATTCTGTATCTACTATAAGGTTTACGCCTTTATGGAAAGACGTTTCCCGCATGATTGCACCTGTCACTGTATTGCAAATGCGTAAAGACTTAATGAACATGTAGGTCTCCTTTTTTATCAACAGTTACGCAATCCATTAAATACAAGAAATCAAGAGCCATTATAAAGAAATCATAGTTTACTTTCTTACCTATAAAATTAGTCATAATTTTTTGATACAAACTTGAGGCATCTATGCCATTGTATGTCTTGAGATAGCCATAGATGGATGCTGCAAGATAATAGACAGTGCTAGTAGGCTCATTATTGCGGTCAAGAATCAGCATGCTACTCCTCTGGTGTTTTCAAAATCTTACATTTTGAAATGCCGTAGGCAATAAGGGCAATGCAGAATTGATCTATATCTTCGTCATAGTACTTATTTGTATCGAATTTTGGATCATTAATTATTCTATTTTTAATAGAATCTTTGATCCTATTAAGTTGTGAATCCCCATCGCCTACGCAGGGATGTCCTTTCTCGTCAAGATTGGCTACGTCAATGAACATGTCATGAAGTGCCATGACTATACTCTCGCTATTTGAGTAATTCTTCATTACTTCGTCTACTCGAATGTAATTCTCGACATGATTGTCAATATATAACTTATATCGTGGAGCGTTATTGAAACGTAGTTTTTCATGAATCTGAACTGGGTTTTGTAATGAGTATTCATTATTTTCGGAAGAAAACGATGAATTGACAATATCAAGAAGCTCGTGAATATAACTGTGAGTCAAGCGATGCGGACGCATATCTGCTGAAGAATAGCAGTTAATTGTTTGGCTATAGTTAACTGTATCGTGATTGCCGTTAATCTGTATGTTTCCATTGCCAGTGGCAGACTGTGTACTATTTAGCATGAGTATTTACCTGATTGCTGTTACCCATTATCTGAGTATTGCCATTACCATTTGTTGTAAGAGCGTTATTTTCATAACAATCGCGTATTTTTTTAATTTCTTTTTTGTTTTTAATTGAAGTAGCTGTTGCGAATATTGAGAGCATGGAGGAGATGATGCCAAGTACAGTTGCAATTGTTTCCATATGTTTTGCCCTTTCCTGTTGCTGAATGACCATATTACTCTTCAATATTTGCTGGTGCATATATGTTTCCTGCTGAACTCGGCAGTGCTTTGCTTTTTCAGGAGTTTGTGCTGATGTCAAGCTATCAAAGGGTTCTTTCGCCAATCACACAGGCAGCGGAGCGGTCTGGTATTTGGTACATGCCCGGATTGATTGAGCGTCTCTGGGGTACTTCTGATTTGAGGTAAATACTATTTTGACTACTGCGACGATGTAAGGCAGCTGTATATTATGGCGCATGACTTGCGATTATCGGGCGAACAAATGTTCGAAGAATATGGTATATTTGGCGATGAATATTCCTCGGAAAGGGTAGATGCCACATGGCCTCTCGTTCTGCAAGAAGTCGTTGCGTAAGTGGTAAATCAGTGGTGTACCTATGGGCTGGCGAGTCTTTGGGGCAAACTTCGGAACAAGGCGAAACCATATCCAAAACGGTGGCGTCTTGGTTTGTGGGCGAAGCAGCGAATCAAGAACTTGCGAATGGGAATATCGATTTCCGCTGTTTCGGCAAATACAGGATTAAGCTTGAAGCCTTTCTGGAGGAAAAGCTTGATTGATTGCAGGAGGGAAAGCTAACACCTGGCAGCGAGGTTGTAGAGGTCAAGCATGCAGGCTTGCGAGTCATTTTTGAATTGCGCTGGCATTTTGAGGCTGTGGCTCAGCATAAAGGCAAGACGCAGATACGCCATTGCGAGGCGGAGCCGGGTGAAGTGGGGGATTCCGTTTTGGTCTTGTCATGCATGTGAAGGACGTAACAGGAACCGATGCTGAAATTACGGGAAAGCAGAATCGTCAGATTAAGGCAGCTGAAGTTCTATACGACGAGTGTTCGAAAAATGGTCGGAAACTAAGCTGACGGTAATAATGTCGAGCCTGTGGTGGATATTACTTATAGTAATATCCACCACAGGAGGAAACCGTGGGCGGTCAGCTTCCTTACGATTATCGGGAACTTGCCTACGATTTGTATCACGCCGAGGACCAGCTTCTTGAGGAGCTTGTTTCCCTGCGTGCGCAACGGGGCATGACTCAGAAGCAATTGGCTGATGAGATGGGCGTGTCCCAGTCTTACGTATCTCAGATTGAGAACGGAAGAAAAAAAGCTTATGACATTGCTCACCGACTATGCGCTGGAAGTCGGAGCGCGCATTACATATAGCGTCGAACCTGCGGAGCTAAAGCCGGAGGGCGGCCGGAAATACGATACGTGGAAGGCCGCTCAGCAAATGCAGGTAACAAGTGAATGGTCCAATGGCGATATAACGGTGGGCGCCATCAACATAGAAATAAAAGTATCCCGGCAAAAACCAGATCATGATGGTCCGCACAAGGTTACCGTAATGGGTGCTTCGGGCAAGGCTACTCCTTGGCGTGCAAATGAAGACATGGAATCGAAAAGGAGCTGGTTGGATGAACGTCAACAGAATTATACTGCTCGGCCAGTCAAGTGAGCGCGATCTTGCCCAAGACTCGCAGGAAGGCGCGGAAAGCAACATCAATTTTAATTTTGGTTTGAATCCAAGCGATGACAAGCCTTGGCCGTACGAATTAACGTTGCATTCGGAGATCACTCTCAAAAAAGGCGATTCCGAAAAGAATGTGTCTCCCTTTTTCGTATCCGATTTACGTTATGCGATTCAATTCGATTCGCCCATTGATGATGAAAATACCCCGGCGGCTCTTTCCGTTGCATGGCCTTACATGAGGGGAAAAGCTCGTTGAACAATTGCAGTCGCATGATATACCTGCGATGTCAATAGTGCCGTTGTCGATTGCTGCGTTGCCTGCGCAATCCCAATAGAACTGACTTGAGCGTTAGTTCTATTGGGTGTTCTGGCTACGTTCGTCCTTTGACGTTTCCACTGGCTTACATGCTGATAATCCGCGCGACCGTCTAGGTTCGGTCGCGCGGATTATCAACTAATCAATGATGGTTCATCGTTTTTCAGCGGGCTTGAGTGTCGGATGAATCGGTCATCGGCGTGCGCGAATGATTGTGCACTCGGATGGAGACTTTGTCCCACAGCAGCTCGAACCAGTGCCCGCGACGCCGGTCGATAGTGGCTGCGAACAATGCCTGGCGGATGAAGTCAAGCAGAGTGCATACGGCGTAGATCGCCGGCAGGATGCCGAGGATCTGCAGGATTGCCAATGGCTGCTGGTACAGGTTCTGCAGATTGAGCAGCCGTGCCCAGAGCAGTTTCATTGAAGCAGCGTAGTCGGTGATCAGGTACACGGCGAGCGCGGATTGCGCGATTCGGTTGATGGTTCGATTGTGGAAGGTGACGCGGCCGAACAGCAGGAACATGCCGAAGCCGACCATGATGACGGGCAACCGCCAATCACCGGTGATGTATATTCCCATGTCGTGCCCAAGCAGCGACAATGTTATGGAGACGCAGGTGTACAACAGGAAAAAATCGAGCCCGATGCCGGTCGTCAGCCAGACCTGCTTGGTGGTGAACGGTTCCATATACCACTTATAAGCAGAAATCAGAATGAACAGGTAGATGAATCCGAAGAAACCATCATTAATTTTTATCATTCCGGGGATGAAACTGGTCAATCCCCATATGACCAGTACGATCGCGGCCAGCGCAAGGTGGTATTCGCGGCCGAGCGCCTTCAGTCCCTTGGCCAGGAAGGGGAGGAGCGCCAGGAATATGGCGTAGGCGGTGGCGTACCACCATACGCCCATGCTCAACGGCATGACGCTTTTCACCATGAGTTTCATACTGAGATCGGCTCGGTCGAACACGAGGTAGAACGTTACGAGGATAAGGCTCCAGAACAGGAGCTCGCGTTCCATGATCCATACGCGTTGCAGGTTGGATTTGATGGTCTGTTCCTTGTCGAGGAAGAACCATGCGGAGATGGAGAAGAAGATGACGACGCCGATCTTGCCGCCGCCGGCCATGACGAGTTGGAAGGAGATCCGTTCCGGTCCCAGGGGGAGTTTCAGCACGTCATAGCCGTTATGGACGATAAAATGACACATCAAAATCATGAACATCGCGATGATGCGCAACAGTTCGATGCTGGAATTCCTCTGCCCCCCCCCCATTTGCGATTCGGGAATGGGCGAGTTCTAGTGAATCTCATACCTGCAAAACCGCAAATCGTATTACTTGATGCCGGAACTGTATCCTGGATATCAAAAATAGCTTCGGGGGTTCAGAAGAACCCCCGAGCGGACAACGATCATAAGCATGCCTGCTTAAGCTCATCGTCTTTACAGTATACGCTTCGATACCTTAAGAGTCAAAGAACCCGTTATCTATTTGTAAGTGCAACATCCTTGTTCTCGGCTGATTCTAGCAGTTCGTCGGCGAATGCCTCGGCGGCCCGGATTCAATTTGTAAGCGCAACGCTTGTGTTCGGGCTGGCTGCCTTCGATTGT